>ERZ795054.43-NODE-43-length-239658-cov-12.722967_pt1 | contig 239658 bp, 196 predicted proteins | sample MGYA00375138_ERZ795054 | MGnify/ENA primary metagenome ERZ795054 (study PRJEB30183, sample SAMN05720215) | anaerobic digester metagenome | isolation source: active sludge of municipal wastewater-treating anaerobic digesters | place: USA | collected 2014-12-23 ... | reverse complement strand
CCGCCCGCGTCCCGCCATACCGTCGCCATCACCGTGAACGGCGCCCCCGTCACGATCAGCCCGTCCGCCTGGCTGACCGACACGTAGTCGTTGATCCCGTCAAACCACAGCGCCTTGCCGCCGAGGCCGTCCACCCAGTTGCTGGCGACCATGTAGCGCAGCACACCCGTCCATGGCGTGGCCAGGGTCTTGAACCGGACGGACCCGCCGCTGCCCTCGTCGAGGGTCCAGCGTACGGCCAGGCCCTGCGCGATGCCGCCGTCCGACAGCGGGTTGAACTCGTGCTCTTCCTCCCAGCCGTCCGTCAGGCCGTCGGAGTCCGTGTCGCGATTATGGGGATCCGTATTCGCCTCGTACTCGCCGAGGTTGTCCAGTTCGTCATCGTCGGGATCATCCTCGGCGTCATCCGCGAGGGGATTCAGGTTGTGGTTCGCCTCCCAGCCGTCGGGCATGGTGTCGCCGTCCGTGTCGGGATTTCCCGGGTCGGTGCCGAGCGTCTTCTCCCGCAGCGCCGTCAGGTTGTCCCCGTCGGCGTCCGCGCCGGCGTCGTCGGGGTTGAGCGGGTCCAGCAAGGCGGCGTGGCTCAATTCGTAGAGATCGTCCAGGCCGTCGCTGTCGCTGTCCAGCGGCGTCGACCGGGCTATCTCGTCCACGCGCACGAACAGGAGGGGGAGCGTCGGCAGTTCCACGGAGATGCTCTGGGCGGTGTTGCTTCCCAGCGCGATCTCAATCACCGGCCACGCCAGGCCGGTGAGTGACGTGGACATCATGGCGCGATAGTAGGAATCGGTCCGGGCCGGGAAGCCGACCTCGAACTGCTGGTCGCGCAGCAGAAACGACGTGAGATCCAGGTCGGAGGAACGGCTCGGGCCCGCGTGGCAGAGCAGGACGCAGAGCGCCCATCGGCTAAGCCTGAATGGCGGCTTTCGCTTTGGCCTCCGTCCTGACTTGCAATGAATCATCGAGGGTCCATCCCCTGCGCCAGCCTCGCCCCTACCATTTTACAAGCATTTTCCAAGCCACTGGCCTTTGTGATACCGACCAGACTGCTCGCCGACTAACGGCGGCCCATTTAGCATTTTATATATTGTCTATGAACAGGTTACACACAAGCCAAGCCCTTGTTCATAGCATGACGGACTGTAGTCGTTTTTCTCTTTCTCAATAATGCAGGATCAGGGGCGCGAAAGAGCTTTATTTTCTTGACATGATTTACATCGATTTCCCAAGGAAATCTGGGAATTCGCAGCCGGAGCAGCGGGAGCGGTCGTTCAGGCAATAGTCGTGGAAAATTTGGATGAGACCCTGTCGCCGAAGGCCATCGCGCAGCAGGGAGGGCGGATAATCCGGACCGAACAACGACAGCGCGGTTTGCCGGACCACCTGGTTGTCGCCCTCGGGCGGCAGGCGCCGCAGGAGGCCGCGCTCAAATGGCGCGCGAACCTCGGCGGCCGCCAGGAAGGGCACCAGCACGTTGGCGACGATCACCCGCGCCAGGGATTCGCCGATGAGCGCGATCGGCTTGGGAGACCGGCTCCCGCCCCACGCCAGGCGATGGTCCCAGTAGGTTCCGGTCGACTGCGCGAGGGCGGACTGCACGCGCTCCGCGACGCGGTCGGGATCGCTCGTCGCGACCGCCAGCCAGTCGTCGGACAACGGGACCGGCTTCAGGAAGAGACAAGCCGCCGCCATGAGCCGCCGCTCCGGCCGGTTGGCGGGCCGCACGCCGGACAGGCGCCAATCGCTCCGGGACAGGAGTTGGGCGTCCCACGCCGCGCGGAGTTTCCACCAGCGGTCCCACAGCGCGCGGACAAACGCGCGGGTCTCCCGGTCCCATCGCTCGGTCGGCCGCTCGGGCAGCACTCCCGCCACGCCGCAGAACAGGGCATAGGCGGAAAGGGCGTCGCCTTGTCCCGTCTCGCGCAGCCGGGCCAGGGACACGCGCTCCGCAAGTCCCCGGCATGCCCGCTTGTTGTGCTTGAAGCCCAGGGCGCCGAGCGCTTCCTCGTAGAGAGCCTGGTCGCGGCCCTTTTCCTCGATGGCCGCGGCAAGCCGCTCGGTCTTCCGCCGCAGCCGCTCCTGGCCCGCCGCCTCCAGGAGGCCGATCTTGCCGTCCGCGTCGAGGCGCTGCAGGACGAGGGAGCAGGGCGCCGGCGTGGCGCGGGCGGCGAGCGGGTAGGCCGCCGGATCCACGGCCTCGAAGCTGAAGTACGGCTGCGCGGCCAGCGCGGACTTCAGCGCAATGTGCACGGCGCCGGGCGGGAGATCGCGCGCAGGGGCGGTCTCGGGGAAGTAGGTCAGGTGCACGCGAACCCGATGATAGCGCGGATCGGCGGAATGGCCGTGATGCCGCCAGTCGCGCGGATGAACGTGCACCTCCACGTCGCCGGCGATGCGCCGTCCTCCGATCCGCAGCCGCGCGCCGAGGAAGTCGGGACCCGCTTCCAGGTTCCAGACGCCGGGATCCTCCACCTCGACCTCTTCGCCGCTGCCGGTTCGTAGGCCTGCCGGTCGCAGGCGTGTATCGTACCAGATGCACTGCAGGTGCCGCTCGCTCCAGGGGAAATCGCGCCGATGTCTTCGGCCCTCGCGGACGCAGGACTCGTCCGCCCCGGGGGAGCGCCCATACGCGGAGGCCCGCGGGAAAAAAAGGCCGTGACTCATGGCGTCATAGGCCATGGCCCGACGATACACGCCCGCGCGCGCCTCGGCAAGGCCGCGCGCGCCTTTACCCGGCGCGGGACGCGCGGTATGTTTTCAACATGGAAACGATTTGCCGGAAGCTCGCGGTGTCGGTGTTTCTGATGGAGCTGGCGTGGGCCGGCGTCGCCCGCGCGGCGCTCGGCAATTCCTGGCACATCCCGGCCAACGCCGAGCCCCCTTCCGTCACGATGCGCAATCCCTTGAGCCCCGGCTACGCGGAGGCCGTGACGATCTACAACGGCACCTACAAGGGCAGCCCGTGGGGCAGCGAGAACAACCAGACGGGCGGCTGGCTGGTCTACCGCAAGTCCGGCGCCGGCTGGTCCTCGTCCGTCCTGCAGTGGGACGCGGACGGGCCCTCGGGCTACCCGAACAACCAGTACTGGCGGGCCGCGATCCCGGCCGGGACGTTCGCCGCCGGCGACGTGATCCAGTATTACCTCAAGATCACGTACTCCGACCGCGACGACACGTACCTCTACAACAACAACGCGAAGACCGGCGTGGAGTCCACCGCGCAGGGCGACCCGGTCACGTTCACCATGTCGCCCGGCACGCCCGTGCTGACGGTCAACGGCCTGAACGCGAACTACACCACGAGCAAGTTCTTCATTGACGAGGCTGCCGGCGAGACCCAGCGCGTGACAGTCGCGTTCACCGTGCCGGCCGGCGTCACCTCCGCGGCCGTGGAGGTCTTCAGCAACCTTGACCGCCGGGACTGGTGCGAGGTGGATGTCAACTCCGACGGCGTGCCGGACGGCATCCGGCCGCCCGACGCCAACGTGATCACCACGAACGACACCGGCGCCTACTTCCGCGCGTGGCCCATGACGCCCGTCGGCGGGAACGCGTACGTCTGGACCGGCACGGTCAGCCGGACCGGCGCCTACCGCCTGACGGCGCGGTATCGACTCGTCGGCGCGGCCGCGACGAACTGGTGGTGGTACACGGACGGCGGCCGGCGCGACCACGCGGTCGTCGTCTCCCCGCGCAAGGCGCTCGACCTGCGCATGTACGAGCTCAATGCCCTCACGGTCGAGTCCACGTGGAGCAGCGAGGCCGGCCGCAGCACGTTCGTGGACCTGTTGAGCGTGGCGCAGGGCGACAGCGACGGCTTCGACCGGTTCAACCTGGAATACCTCGACGGCGTGGGCGCGAACTGCCTCTGGTTCCAGCCCATCCATCCGAACGCCGTCGAGCGGGGCGACGGCCTGACCCCGGGCAGCCCGTACTCCACGCGCGACTACTTCGCGGTCTCGAAATGGTTCGGCGGCGACGGCACCGAGGCCGGCGCGCTGGCCGAGTTCACGAATTTCGTGGCGCAGGCGGACGCGCATACCGGCGCCACGGGCCGCATTCACGTGATGCTCGACGGCGTGTTCAACCACACCTCGTGGGACGCGGAGGTGGGACAGGGGGCCGTGGACCTCGGCTTCGCCGCGGACCCCAACGCCCGCATGGGCGGCACCCAGCCGGGCTGGTACTCGCTCATTACGGATTATGGCCTGCCCGCGACCTACTACACCAACGCCGGCACCAACGACTTCGCCACCGCGCCCGACCGCGGCGATTTCGGCAAGTGGCCGGACACCGCCGACCTGTTCTTCGGCCGCTACTCCGCCCTCGTCCGGCACAATCCCGAGAACAACAACGACTACAACAGCGAAAGCGACTGGATGGATTTCGCCGGCCTGACCTCCGCCAACATCCAGCTGTGGAAACTCTTCGCGTATTACCCCGAGTACTGGATCCGGAAGACGGGCCATCCCGGGACCAACACCTACGACGCGGCGACGGACGACAAGGGCATCGACGGCCTGCGCTGCGATTTCGGGCAGGGCTTGCCCCCGCAGTGCTGGGAGTACATCATCAACCGCACGCGCAAGTTCAAATGGAATTTCATCTTCATGGCCGAAACGCTCGACGGCGGGAACCCCGGCTACCGCTCGAACCGGCACTTCGACATCCTCAACGAGAACCTGGTCTTCCAGTTCACCCAGTCGCACATCAACGATTCCTGGGATGTGAGGAGCGCCATCGAAAGCCGCCGCACCTCGTACGGCCAGGGCCTGGTCCTGCTGAACCTGACCAGCCACGACGAGGTCCTGCCGGACAACGACTGCTGGCTGGTGGCCTCCCGGTACGGGGCGCTCTCGACGGTGGACGGCGTACCGATGATCTTCTACGGGCAGGAGCAGGGCATCCAGAACTACAACTCCTCGGACCCCGGCGGCACGTGGTACTACGACGGGTTCCGCGAGGACCACGAGGAGAACTTCGGCAAGTACATCCCGCATTTCAAGAAATGGAACCAGCTCACCGTGTGGTCGAACCCGCCGCCGAACAGCGGAGGGATCGCGGAGTGGTACGGGAAGGTGAACCGGGCCCGCCGCTTGAGCCCGGCCCTGCGCAGCCATAATCGCTACTTCCTCTCGAAGGTCGGGGGCGGCGAGGAGGCGCGCATCCTCGCCGTGGCGAAGTACGAAACGGCGAACGCGGGGCCGGCCGCGTCCGATGTCGTGCTCGCGTTTTCCCTCCTGCTGCGGCACGGGGAGGCGCATACCGGCTCCAGCGCGACGTACAACCTGCAGCCCGTGTGGACCCTCCTCGGCCTGAACACGGGCAAGAGCTACAACGTCCGGAATCTGGCCGCGAGCAACCCGGACCAGTTGCTGACGAGCGGCTGGCCGAAAACGGGCGCATCTCTTTACAATGACGGCATATGGGTTAACCTCCCGGCCGACACGGGCGGGGCCATCACCGATGACGGCGCCCTGGTGCAGTACCTCAAGCTGGAGGAGGTCTCCACCAACGCGGCGCCCTCGATCAGCCTGCCCGGCCCGCACTGGCTGGCCGTGGGATCGGCGACCAATTTCAGCGTGACCGCCTCCGACGGGAACGGCAACGCGGTGACGCTGACGAACACCGTGAAGCCGTCGGGCGCGACATTTGCCGCGGGCGTGTTCGCGTGGACCGCGCTGCCGGCGGAACTGGCGGGGACCACCCAGGCCGTGGTCTTCGTCGCGGACGACGGGCAGGGCGCGACGAACAGCATCGTGACCAATGCCACGCAGATCGTCGTGCCGTTCGATTCCGACGGCGACGGGATGCCGGATGGCTGGGAGTGGGACAGCTTCGCCTCGCTGACCAATCCGCCCGCAGGCGACTGGGATGGCGACGAGTTGAGCAACCTGGACGAGTACACCGCGGGGACGACGCCGACGGACGGCGATTCCATCTTCGCGGTCGAGACACCGACCCCGGCAGGAACGATCTCCGTCCAGGTGCCCGTTCGGACGGTCCCGGGGCGCAAGTACACCATCTACTTCGCCGACGACCTCGGCGGGGATTGGAGCCCGTTCGCCAACCCGGCGCAGGGGATCGGCACGTGGACGGAGACCGGCGGTTCGCCGTCGGTGTTCTCCTTCACCGATGACGGGTCCGCGGACACCACGGCGGGACCTCCGCTCGAGGGCCGCCGCTTCTACCGGGTGAAGGTCGAAAAGCCCTGATTGCTCCCGGCGCGCTTCCGGCTATGATGGTCGGCATGGGCGAGGAACGCGTCATGGTCCGGTTGAAACCCGGCCGCGAAAAACCGGTGCGCCGCGGGCATCCGTGGGTTTTTTCGGGGGCCGTGGATTCCATCGAGGGAGCCGGGGCGCCGGGCAGCGTGGCGGATGTGGTGGCCCATGATGGGACCTGGCTCGCGCGCGGCCTGCTGAACCCCGGAGCTGCGCTGCAACTCCGCATCTACACGCGGGATACAGCGCAGGCGCTCGACGCGTCCTTTTTCCAGGCAAGGCTTGATGCGGCGCTGGCTATGCGGGAGCGGCTCTTCCAGTTCGCCGGCGGGCGGACGAATGCCTGGCGGCTCGTGTTCTCCGAAGCGGACGGGCTTTCCGGGCTCATCGTGGACCGGTACGCCGACGTGTTGTCCGTCCAGGTAGGCGCCGCGGCCCTCGTTCCGCACCTGCAGGCCATCGTGGATCACCTGGCCGCGCGCACGGGCTTGGCGATGCACCTGCGGATCGAACCGGACGCCGCGACCCGCGAGGCCGTGGATGTCTCCGGCGTGGCGACGCCGGGGCCGTCTGCGCCCGGGCGGGTGATCATCCGCGAAAACGGGTTGTCGTTTGCCGTGGACGTCGCGGGAGGGCAGAAGACCGGCTTCTTCCTGGACCAGCGCGAGAACCGACTCCGCGTGGCCGCCTATGCCCGCGGGCGGCGCGTGTTGAGCGCCTACTGCTACACCGGGGCCTTCGAGGTGTATGCCGCTGCGGCCGGAGCGGTTTCCATCGTCGGGCTCGATCGTTCCGAGCCTGCGCTGGAACTGGCCCGCGAGCAGCACCGGCTCAACGCCACGACCATCCCTGTCGAGTACCGGGCGGCGGATGTGCCCGAGGCGCTGCGGCGCTACCGCGACGCGGGCGAGCGGTTCGACCTCATCATCCTGGATCCTCCGCGTTTTGTCGCCAGCCAGGCGCAACTGGAAAAAGGGCTGCGAGCCTACAAGGACATCAACCTCCTGGCCCTGAAACTCCTGACGCCGGGCGGCATCCTCGCCACCTTTTCCTGCTCGGGACTGGTATCCGCCGAGGCGTTTCGGACGATGCTGGGCTGGGCCGAAACCGATGCCGGCCGGCGCCTGCGCATTGGCGAGAGGCTGACCCAACCGGCCGATCATCCGGGGCTGACCAGCTTCGTCGAAGGCGACTATCTAAAAGGCCTGATCGGCTATGTCGAATAGGGGCGCCGCTTTCATAACATGCTTATTGGAAGGAAATTAGATATTTGCCCGTCGCGCATCAGGCGGCGACAGCGAAGCGGGCGAATTGATATTGACATTATTTCTGAATGATATAACCTTTAAGTGGTAAGGTAGTGTCCATGGAACCGGCAATGAGCAAGGGTTCAGGCAGAGACGTATCGGATTGCTCGGCTGACCAGTGGGTCCGCAATACCCGCCTTTTCCGCCGCTGGGAGTGCATGAAGCAGGAAATCCAACTCCACAAGTGGTACGAGAGCGAGAAGGCCGGACATGACATCGGGTGGGAGCGGGCCTGCGTGGACTGGATGATCCGGTTCGGCCATCACCACCCTGAAGACTCCATCCCCTGAACGGCTGGCTCGCTGTCCCCTGATCGCGTTCTGACTTTCTTTTTGGCCCCTTCCGCGCTAACGTCCCGACTTGAGCGTGGCGCCCTCGAGCCCGCTCGGAGGTCCTATGGCCAAGCTATACCGTGACAATCCGCTTCGGAAGATCGCCTGGGAGGACTTTCATACCCTGGATGCGGCGGAGAAGGGCCCGTTTTTTCTCCGCGAGGGCCGTCCCTATCATGCCCTGAATGCCCAGCAGTTCACCCGCCCGATTCTGGACGGTCTGTGCAACCTGGCCACGCAGGTGCGTCGGATCGCCAAAACCCGTGGCGGGGTGTTGTTCCTCCAGGACCTGTTGTGCGAAAAGCGGGCGATGCTCTACTTCGCCCAGCCTTCGACCCGCACGTTCCTGTCGTTCTACGCGGCCTGCCAGCTGCTCGGCCTCAACCCGGCCGAGGTGCGCGACACGACGACCTCAAGCGAGATCAAGGGCGAGTCGCCGGAGGATTCGATCCGCACGTTCAGTTCCTTCTTCGACATCATCATCATGCGCCACCCGGCCGGCGGCTTCGCGGAGCGCATCGCCTGGCTGCTCTCCAACACCGACCGGCCGGTCCCCGTCGTCAACGCCGGTTCGGGGAAGGACCAGCATCCGACCCAGGCCCTCCTGGACATCTACACGCTCCAGCGCAGCTTCGAGAAGCGAGAGGGCATCGAGCGGAAGAAGATCGCGTTCGTCGGCGACCTCGCCCGCGGCCGGACCGTGCGGTCCCTGGCCTGGCTGCTGACCCTGTATCCGGGCGTGAAGCAGTATTTCGTGGCCCCGCCGTCCCTGCAGATCGGCCCGGACATCCTGGCGGCGCTGGACCGCGCCGGCATGGCCTACGAGCTGTCGTCCGACCTGCAGGCCGTGATCCCCGAGGCGGATGCGATCTACATGACGCGCATCCAGGACGAGTGGGACACGGCGCACGAGAGCCGCGACGTGGACACCAACCGGTTCCATTTCCGCGTGGCCGACCTCGCCCGGCTCCGGCCGGATGCCGTGATCATGCACCCGCTGCCGCGTCGGCGGGAGATCGAGCCGGGCGTGGACGGCGACCCGCGGGCCGTTTACTGGCGGCAGGTCCGCAACGGCATGTGGATCCGCGCCGCGCTGATCCTGACCCTCTTCGAGCGCGAGCGCGAGATCGAGCGCTATTACCAGGATCTGACCAGTTGATTTCCTGAACCCTCCCATGCTCTCCAAGCCCAAGTCCGACCAACTGGTTCTGCGCATGGCCAAGCTGGGCGTGCGCGAACACGACCTGGACGAGCAGTTCATCCGCGGCTCGGGACCGGGCGGGCAGAAGATCAACAAAACCAGTTCCACCGTGTGGTTGCGCCACCGGCCGAGCGGCATCGAGATCAAGTGCGGGCGGGAGCGGTCGCAGGTTTTGAATCGCTACCTGGCGCGCCGGGAGCTCTGCGACCGCCTGGAGGAGAAAATCCTGGGCGCGAAAAGCGCGCGGCAGCAGGCCATCGAGAAGATCCGCCGCCAGAAACGCCGCCGCTCGCGCCGCCAGAAGGAGCGGATGCTGGCCGACAAGCGGCATCACTCCGGTATCAAGCAGAGCCGCTCAAGATCCTTCCTGTCGGACTCTTGAACAGGGCGTTCAGCCCAGCCAGCGGCGGAGGAGATAATAGGCCGCGTGGTTGGCCGCCAGGCTGTAGAGCGCCGCGAAGACATCGTCGATGACGATCCCGAGCCCGCCGCGCAGCCGCTGCAGCTGGTTCGCCGGCGGAAGCTTGACGATGTCGAAGAACCGGTTGCTGAAGAACGCGACCGGCAAAATCCACCAGGCGCTCCACGATACCGGCAGGCCGATCAGGGAGATCGGGAACGTCAGGTATTCATCCGCGACGATGCAATGCGGGTCCTTTTTCTTGAAATGCCGTTCCGCGACGTCGCAGATCGGGATCGCCACCAGGGCCAGGCCCAGGCACAGCAGGACCTGGCGCGCCACGGGCAGGGAGGGGAAGAGCAGGAGGACGATCAGGACGCCCCAAACCGAGCCCACGGTGCCCGGCGCAAAGGGGCTGTAGCCCAGCCCCAGCCCGGTGGCCAGCGCGACGCAGACGCGGCGGGCCAGATCCTTCATCGCTCGCCGCCCAGCTTGTAGCTCACTTCCATGCGCGTGCCGTCCGATCGCATCCAGAACCGGGCGCGGCTCAACGGCATCAGCGAGTCCACCCAAGCCTTGGCCTCGTTGAGCTTCTGCCGCGTCTCCTGCGAGCCGCCGGGATCCTCGAGCAGCAGCTTGAGCGAATAGGTGGAGAGCGCCATGCGCAGCGTCTTGCCCGCGCGCGCCAGGTCCAGCCATACATACACGGGGGCGGGCTCGTTATCCAGGTCCCGCATCCAGGACACCGGCGGCGGCCGGTTCGTGGGCAGCGCGTCGAACCGGTCGGCCAGTTTCTCCAGGCCCTCGGAATTGCTGGCCAGCAGGAGCCAGCCGTCCCGGAGCATGTAGGCCGGGCATTCGGAGGGGGGCAGACCCGCCAGGAAGTTGGTCGAGGTCGCCTCGATGATCGTCATCCGGCCGCGGCCGGCGGCCACTTCCCTCGGGACCAGCCCCCAGCGATAGCGGGCGTTGAGGCGGTCCAGGGCCTCCCGAAGCCAGGCGGACACGAGTTCGCTCTTGCCGACGGGGAGCGCGCCCACGAGGGTCGGCAGCTTGATGCCTTTCAGGCGGCCGCTGTAGTCGTCCCCGAGAAGGGCCAGCGCCACGACGCCGGCTTTTTCCAGCCGGATGATCTCCGCCATCAGCCGCATCCAGGCCGCCCGCTTCGGCTGCTCCATGTAGGGCAGCACGAGGCTGGGCGACAGGAGCGCCAGCCCCTGCGGCAGGTCGCCCAGCAGGCGGTCGAGGCCGCCGGCCTTCAGCCGGGGCGCCCGGGAGAATTCGACGGCGAACGGGTCACGGCCGGTGACGCAGCCGCGCAGGCCGCCGGATTGCAGTTCGCTCCACTCGTAGGATACCGCGCCGACGGGCGACGTGACGCCGCCCGACACCGCGGCGGGATTCACCCAGCCGCGGTCCGGGGCCTTCGGATCGCGGCACCAGATGCCCGTGCGGCCCGGGAAGTCCGGCTGGTCCTCCAGCGACGGCTGCACGCCGTCCAGCGCGTCCAGCGCTTCGTTCAGCAGGCGCGGGTCGGACGAGAACACGCCGACACCCATGCCCTCGACGAGGGCGAACGTGAGCTTCGGCTCGTCCTCCCCGCCCGTGTCCAACGTCCACGAGGGCCAGCCGCGGTACGGCGGATGGGCCGTCAGCTCCCTGATCTTGGCCCAGCGCAGGTTCCAGCGGAGCCGCTGGCTCTTGGCCCCGAGCCACGTGACGATGATCCACGCGGGCTCGCCGGGCGTGCCCAGCGACGGAACGTATGCGACAAGGGCCTCGTCGGAGGCCAGTTGCTGCAGCCACTGGCGCGCCACCGGGTCCGCGGACAGTTCGTTCAGTTCTTCCGGCTTCACGCCGAACGCCAGGAACAGGGTCTGGATCAGCGGATTGCGGTGGATAGTGTCCCAGCGGCCGGCGAGATCGCGGTGGACGCTGACAAAGGCCGTCTGCGCCGGCAGCGCGCGGTACATGTGCTCCGGCCGGTAGGGCGTGTAGAGCACCCACCACGCGGCGGCGCCCAGCGCGGCCGCGAGCAGGAGCCAGAAAAGCAAAGGGCGTCTGCGAATCATGAGCGCAATCCTCCCGTCACATCCCGCACGTGGCCCAGCCCGTGCCGGGCCAGATAGTCGCCGATCCCCTCGGCGATTTCGATCGCGGCCGCCGGGTTCAGGAACGTCGCCGTGCCGACGGCCACCGCCGTCGCGCCCGCCAGCAGGAACTCGATCGCGTCCGCCGCGCACGCGATGCCGCCGATGCCGATCACCGGGATCTTCACCGCGCGCGCCGCCTCCCAGACCATCTTCAGCGCGATCGGCTTGATCGCGGGCCCGGACAGGCCGCCCGAGACGTTCCCCAGCCGCGGCCGGCGCGTCTCGATATCGATCGCCATCGCCGGGATCGAGTTGATCAGCGAGATCGCATCCGCCCCGCAGCCCTCCGCGGCGCGCGCGTACTCCGCGACCCGCGAGAGGTCCGGGGCCAGCTTGACGATCAGCGGGCGGCGCGTCTTCGCCCGGACGGCGGACACGACGCGCCGGAACAGCGCCGGGTCGCCGCCGAAGAGAGCGCTCCCTTCCTTGATGTTCGGGCAGGAGACGTTCACCTCCAGGCCCGCGACGCCCTCCGCGCCCTCGAAACCGGCGGCGACTTCCTCGTACTCCTCCACCGTCCGCCCCCAGATATTCACGATCACCGGCACGTTGTACCCGCGCAGGAAGGGGAGGCCGTCCCGCAGGAACCCCTCGAGTCCCGGGTTCTGCAGGCCGATCGCGTTGATCAGGCCGCCGACGGTTTCCACCGTGCGCGCCGGCGGGTTGCCCATCACCGGTTTCGGCGAGATGCCCTTCACGACGATCGCGCCCAGGCGGTTCAGGTCCACCAGGTCCGCGTACTCCGGCCCGTACCCGAACGTGCCCGACGCGACCATCACCGGATTCCTCATCCGGATGCCGCCGATTTCCACTGACAGATCAATGCCCATTTCCCTGAAACCTTACTCGTCCTCCCAAACAATCTCCCGGCTCTCGAACACCGGCCCCTCGCGGCATACCCGCTGCCAGGTCCAGCCGCCGTCCGGAGCGTGGATCTTCTGCACGCAGGTCAGGCAGGCGCCGACGCCGCAGCCCATGTGCCGGTCCAGCGAGAGCCACGCCTTCCAGCCGCCCGCGATGGCCCGCTCGCCGATGGCGCGCAGCATACCCATCGGTCCGCAGGCGAACAGTTCGACGCCTTCGCGCGGCGGCTTCTTCATCCATTCATCCAGCGGCGCCGTCACCAGCCCGCGTTCGCCGAGACTCCCGTCCTCGGTGGCGATCCGGACCGGCCAGCCGAGCGCCTCGAACTCGTCCACGCAGAGGACGTCGTCCGCCGTCTTGCCGCCGAAGAACGCGATGCCGCGTCGCGGCAGGGCCCGGGCCAGCAGGTGGAGCGCCGCCATGCCGTATCCGCCTGCCACCAGGACAGGCATCCGGCCTCCGCATTCGGCCGGGAAGCCGCGGCCGAGCGGGCCGATCAGGCTCACGGTCTCGCCGGGCGCCGCGCCCTTCAGGACCGCTGTGCCGTGGCCGGCGTCCTTGTAAAGAATGGACAGGGCGCCGTCCCGGGCGTCGAAAACGCTGAACGGCCTTCGGAGAACCGCCGCCTCCAGGTGCGGGACGCGCAGGTGTACGAACTGGCCCGGGCGCACCTCCGGCGCGATGCCGGGCGCCCGCAGCACCAGCCGCTTGTATCCGCCCTGGATGTCGCGATGCTCCAGGATCTGGGCGTTTTCCATTCGCATAGGAAGCCAGAGTGTGCGTGGTTTTTTCCGGGCGGTCAAACCCGAAGCATGCGGGTTTTCCAATCATTGAAAAAAACGGTAAACTTTTTTTCCAATCATTGGAAAACCCATGCCCGGCCTCTACATTCACGTCCCGTTCTGCGCCCGTAAATGCGCGTACTGCGATTTCTACTCCGTGCCGCTCAACGCCGCCGCGGCAGAGGAGTATCTGCGGGCGCTGGACCGGGAGTGCGGCGGGCTGCCGGACGGCTTCGCGCCGGAGACGGTGTTCATCGGCGGCGGTACGCCGACCGTGCTCCCGCCGGCGGAATTGGCGCGGTTGCTCGACCTGCTCGCACGGCGGGTGAACCTCGGCCGCGTGACCGAATGGACCTGCGAGGCCAACCCGGTGACGCTGGACGCGGAAAAGATCCGGATCCTTCGCGGCGCGGGAGTGAACCGCGTCTCGCTCGGCGTGCAGTCTTTCGACGACGGCGTGTTGAAGTTCCTGGGCCGCCTGCACACCGCCCGCGAGGCGGTCGAGGCTTTTCGCCTGCTGCGCGCGGAGGGCTTCGACAACATCGGCCTGGACCTGATGTGCGCCGTCCCGGGCGGCGCGATCGAACGCGACCTGGAGCGGGCGCTCGCGCTCGGCCCGGAGCATTTGTCCGTGTACGGGCTGACGTTCGAGGACGGCACCCCGCTGGCGCGGCGGCGCGACGCGGGGGAGGTCGCCGAGTTGGATGAAGACGAGCAGCTCCGCCAGTTCCGCGTCGTGCGCGAGACGCTGAAGGGCGCGGGCTTTCATCATTACGAGATATCCAACTACGCGCGGCCGGGGCGCGAGTGCCGGCATAACCTGCTGTACTGGGGACCGGGTGAATACCTCGGGCTGGGCCCGGCGGCGCATTCGCATTGGGGCGGGCAGCGGTGGGGCAATCCGCGCCGTCTGGAGGACTGGGCCGCCGGCGCGCCGCGCGAATTCGACGAGACGCTCGATCCGGAGGCGCGGGCGCGCGAGGCGCTGGTGTTCGGTCTGCGCCGGCTCGACGGCGTGGGCCGGGCGCGGTTCCGGGCGGAGACCGGTTTCGACTACCACGCGCTGCGCGGCGAGGAGATCGCCTGGCTCGCGCGGCTGGGCATGCTGGAGGAAGAGGGCGGCTGCCTGCGCCTGACGGAGAAGGGGTTGGCGGTCAGCAACGCCGTCTTCGCGGAGCTGGTTTGACAGGTCCGGCGCGCGGGCGGACAATGAACGCAGCATGAGCGGCGGACTGGTCCAGTGCGAGCTATGCCCCAAGGGCTGCGTGATCGGGCCCGGCCAGAGCGGGGATTGCCGCATCCGCGTCAACCTGGACGGGCGGCTTTGCGCGGTGACGTACGGTTTTCCCGTTTCCGTGCACGTGGACCCGATGGAGAAGAAGCCGCTGTTCCACTTCCTGCCGGACACGGGCATCCTGTCCCTCGCCACCGCCGGCTGCAACCTGCACTGCAAGAACTGCCAGAACTGGGAAATCTCGCAGCGCAATCCCGAGGAGGTCGAGGCGACGCCCCTGCCGCCCGAAGACATCCCGCCCCTTGCGCGACGGACGAACTGCCTCTCGGTGGCGTACACCTACACCGATCCGGCGGCCTACTACGAGTACGCGCTGGACAGCTGCCGGCTCTGCCGCGAGGCGGGCCTGCGCAACGTGCTCGTCACGGCCGGCTACATCAACCCGGAGCCGCTGCGCGAGCTGTGCCGCTACGTCGACGCCGCGAACATCGACCTCAAGGCGATGTCGGACAGCTTTTACCGGACCGTCTGCGACGGCACGCTCCAGCCCGTGCTGGATGCGCTCGTGCTGGCCAAGTCGCTCGGCGTGGAAGTCGAGGTCACCAACCTGGTCATCCCGACGCTCAACGACCGCGACGCGGACCTGGTTCCTCTGGCCCGGTGGGTGAAGGAGCATCTCGGCGCGGAGACGCCGCTGCATTTCTCGCGGTTTTTCCCGCAATACCAGATGCGGCACCTTCCGCCGACGCCGGAGGACACCCTCCTGCGCGCCCGCGATCTGGCCCGGGCGGAGGGCCTGAAGCATGTGTACGTCGGCAACGTGGAGACCCGCGACGGCGAGACCACGTTCTGTCCGGACTGCGGGGCAGAACTGATCCGGCGCGACCGGTACGTGATCCTGTCCAACCGGTTGCGCGACGGGCGCTGCCCCGATTGCGGGCGGGAGGTGTACGGCGTATGGAAATGAAGAGGCGCCGATTCCTCCAGGTGGTGCTGGCCGCGGCGGCCGCGCTGGCGGCGGCCGGTGTCGGCTTGCTCCGCCGCGCGTCGCCCGTCCGCGTGGTGCGGGCCTGGCGCGTGCGGCGCTATCCGGGTCCCGTGCGCGCGCTGGACGAGGCGCGCGTCCGGCACCCGGGCCCGTGGACGGGTTGATGACCGGGCCCCCGTTTGATACCCTTAACAAAGGAGTGCTCATGCATCTTGTTCGACGAGGCGGCCTGCTGCCGTGGGTTGTATTGGCTCTGGGCCTTACTTCCTGCACCCGCGCGGAGACGCCCCCGGCGGCGGAGAAAAAGGTCCTGGCCACGCATCTGGCCGGATCGTGGTTCACCGCCGACCCGGACGAACTCGCGCGCGAACTGCAGGGCTATATGGACCGCGCCGAGGGGCCCGTCCTCGAAAACGTGGTGGCGCTGATCCAGCCCCACGCCGGGTACCGGTTTTCCGGGCCGGCCGCCGGGTTCGGGGCGCGGCAGATCGCCGGCCGGCCGTTCACGCGCGTGGTGGTGCTGGGCCCCAGCCACCGCGTGCCCATGCGCAACCTCGTGGCGCTGCCCGACGCGACCCATTTCTCCACGCCGCTGGGCGAGGTGCCGCTGGACCTGGATTTCATGCGGACGCTGGGCTCGTCCCCGTATTTCCGCGTCATCCCGGAGGCGCACGCCGGCGAACACAGCGTGCAGATACAGGTGCCGTTTCTGCAGCAGGCCCTGGGCGATTTCCGCCTGGTGCCGCTGGTCGTGGGGCAGTTGGACGAAGCCGCCATCCGCGGCGCGGCGGAGGTCCTGCGCGGTCTCTTGGACGAGGCTACGCTGGTCGTGGCGAGCTCCGATTTCACGCATTACGGCCCCAACTACGGGTACCTGCCGTTTCGCGATGACGTCGAAAAGAATCTCGAGAAACTGGACATGGGCGCGGTGGACCTCATCCGGAACAAGGGCGTGGCGGGCTTCCAGGCCTACTGCGGCCGGACCGGGGCGACGATCTGCGGCCGGGACCCGATCTCCATCCTGCTGGCCCTGCTGCCGGCGGACGCCGAGGCGCGTCTCCTGCGCTACGATGCTTCCGGCCGGGTCACCGGCGATTTCGAGAATTCCGTTAGCTACGTCAGCCTGGCCTTCACCGGCCGCTGGAAGAAGGAGGAAGCCATGCCCAAGCCCGCGTCCGAATTCACGCTGACGGCCGATGACCAGCAGGCGCTGCTCAAACTGGCCCGCGGCACGATCGAGTATTACCTCGAACACGGCCGTCCGCCGAAACCCGAGGACCTGGGAATCGCGGTCAGCTCCACCATGCAGCAGGTCGCCGGCGCGTTCGTCACGCTGCACAAGCGGGGCGACCTGCGGGGCTGCATCGGCGAGATAGTGCCCCGCCGGCCGGTCTGCCAGGCCATCGTCGAACAGGCGGTCAACGCCGCCGTCAACGACTACCGCTTCAACCCCGTCACCGCCGACGAGTTGCCGGGCCTGCACGTCGAAATATCCGTGCTGACCCCGCCGGTGGACGTGAAATCCTGGCGCGACATCGTGATCGGCCGGCACGGCATGATCCTCTCCAAGCAGGGCCGGTCCGCGGTATTCCTGCCGCAGGTCGCTCCGGAGCAGGGGTGGGGGATCGAGGAGACGCTGACCCATCTCTCCATGAAGGCCGGCCTGCCGCCTGATGCCTGGCGCGAGGGCGCGAGTTACAAGGTGTTCGAGGCCGTCGTGTTCGGCGAGGAAAAGAAATAGTTCCGACCGCGGAGGGCGGCGCGCCGTCGCCAATGCCAAGTGGAATGAATCGCGATGTCCGTGTAGGATTTCGTCTGGCCGTGGTGTTTGGTCTGGGCTTCTTCGCCCTCGCCGCGCAATCGCTTCTCTTCCGCGAGTTCTTTTCCGTGTTCGAGGGGAACGAACTCGGCATCGGCGTGTTCTTCAGTTCGTGGCTTCTGTGGGCCGGCGCGGGGGCGCTCGCGGCACGGCCGCTTGGCCGGCGGCCGCGGCTGACCGCGGCGTTCGACTGGCTTCCGCTGCTTTATCTCCCGGCCTACATCGCCCAGTGGCACCTGGTGCACAACGCGCGGGCGCTGGCCGGCGTTGAACCCTACGAGCTCTTCCCCCTCGCGAAGATGCTGCCCGCGGCCATGGCGGCGAACGCGCCGGTCAGTTTCGTGACCGGACTGCTCTTCACGCTCGCGTGCGCCTGGATCGCGGACGCGGGCGGACTGCCGCCGGCCCGGGTCTATTTCTTCGAGGCGTTCGGCGGGGCGGCCGGCGGGACGGCGGTCACGGCCGCCCTCGCAACGGGCTGGCCGTCGGAAACGGTGTTCCTCGCGGCGGCCCTGCTGCCGGCTGCGGCGCCGCTGGCGGGACGGAGGCGAGCGGCGCTTCTGCCCCTCCTCCTGCTCGTGGCTGCCCTCGGGTTGCGGGCGGACCGGGCCTGGCGGCAGCGGAACGACCGGGCGAGCTGGTCGCGTGTGCTTCCCGCCGCTTCGTTCCGCGGCCGGTTCGTCACCCCGCAGGCGACCTACCTCTACGGAGAATACGCCGGGCAGTTCATCGTCCGCGCCTGGGAGTCCGTCGCGGAAAGCATCCCGGACGAGGAGCGCGCCGGCGAGATCGCCGCGCTGGGCCTGGCCCAGGCGCCGGCCGCGAGACGGATCCTGGTCGTGGGCGGCGGCTACTCGCTCTGTGAGCGGTTTTTGGAATTGGCGCAGGTCGAATCGGTGACGTGGCTCCATCCCGATCCCGACTATCCCGCCCGGCTGCTCGGCGTCCTGCCCGCGGAACGGCATGGCCGGGATGACCGGCTGCGGGTGCCCGCGGCCGACCCGCGCCGCTTCCTCGCGGACGACGAAACCCGGTACGACCTGGCGGTGCTGAACCTGCCCGACACAATGACGCTCTCCCTGAACCGGTACGGCACGCGGGAGTTCTACCGGCGGCTCCGCGACCGGCTCGATCCGACGGCCGGCGTGGCGGCGATTCGTTTTTCAGGCGGGGAAAATTACCTGGGAGGCGAACTGGTCAACCTGGGCGCCTCGGTGCTGACCACGGCGGAGTCGGTATTCCCGACGAATGTCCTGCAGCCCGGCGGCGATAGCTGGCTGTTTGTCTCGGTCGGCGGCGAACTCGTCGACTCGCCCGCGGCCGCGCGGGAACGGTTTGCGTCTATTCCGGGGGCCGGGAAGGTGTGCCTTCCCGAGCGGCTGCTCTCGGCGTTTCCCGCGGACCGGATCGAGTTCCAGCGGACCGCCTACCGGCAGGCCGCGGAGCGATCGCCGGCGGGGTGGCTGTTGAACACCGACGCGCGGCCCCGGGCTCTGCTCTTCGCCCTGTTGTTGGCCGGACTGCAGGGCGGGCTGGCCCGGGAGGCCGCCGCGGCAATCCGCGCGCTGTCGGTCATGGGGCCGTGGCTGTTTCTGCTGCCGTGGCTGTTGTACGGCGCGCTCCGTTTCGCGTACCGGCTGCGGGGCAGGCCGGCGGCGACATCCGGCTTCGACGCGGGCTTTCTCGTGTTCTCGGCGGGCCTGGCCGGGATGTCGTTCAGCCTGGTCCTGATGTTCCTCTACCAGTCGGCCTTCGGTTCGATCTACCTGCAGATCGGGCTGCTCTCCGCGTTGTTCATGCTGGGATTGTTCGCGGGCGGCTGGACCGTCGAGCGTGTGCTTGTGCGGCTTGTTCGAGAACCCGCCGGCTTGCTGCCCCTGGCCATCGCGCTGCACGTCGGGCTGATCGCCTGCGCGTGGGGCGCCGGGGGCCGGCCTGCATTTTCGGCCCTGTTCTTCCTCGCGGGTTTCTTCGGAGGCGCCTATGTCCCGGTCGCCGCATTCCGGTTGAAGCGCGCGGGACGCGACGACGCCGCTTCCGGCGCGGCGGTGGAAGGGCTGGATACGCTGGGCGGCGCGGCGGGCGGCTTGCTGCTCGGTCTCCTGATCCTGCCGTTGCATGGCCTCGCCGCCGGCCTGGCCGTGACCGCGCTGGCGCTGGCCGTCAACCTGCCGGCCCATGCGCTCCGGGCCCGCGTTTCCGCGTCGACCGATGCGGCCGACCGCTGGGCGCGGCGGCTGGGATATCTCATGGCGGGCGCAACGATCCTCGCGCTGTTCGTGTCCTGGATGTCCGATCGCGCCCGGCGGACCGAGCCCGGCGACCTGCTGCGCGAGGCCGCCGGCATCCTCGTGCCCGGCCAGCCTTTCGCCGCCCGGCAGGCCCAACTCACGGATGGGCGAACCGTGTCCTATCTCGAGGTGCAAGGCGGGGGCTTTCTGCTCACTACCGACCAACTGGCGCCGGATGTGTCCGGGTATGGCGGCCCGATCACGATGGGCGTGCTGCTGGATTCGGAGGGGACGCTGCAGGCCGCCCGGATTCTCCGCGCGCAGGAAACGCCCCAGTACCGGAAGGCCGCGGAGGAATGGCTCGTGACCCTGCGCGGGCGGAACCTGTTCGACATGGCCTCCATGCGGGAGGTGGATGGCGCGAGCGGGGCGACCCTGACCTCGACGGCCGTGCTCGAAACGCTGCGCGCCGCCGGCTGCCTGTTTTCGCAGCAGGTCCTTAAAATAAATCCCGCCGAAACGGCGCGGGGCGCCCGCCGCATTCCCTTTGATGCGAAGGCCGCCGTCTTTCTCGGCCTGGCCGTCGCGGCCCTCGCGCTGCGGCGCCGTCCGTGGCCGTGGATTCGCCGCCTCTTCCTGCTGGTTGTGGCGATCCTGCTCGGCTGGCGATGGAACATGCAGTACTCGGCCGCGCATGTCCTCGCGGCGATCGCGGGGGCTTGGCCGGCGGCCGGCGTGACGATCCCGTTCCTGCTCGCCGCCGGCGTGCCCGCGCTGGTCGCGATTTTCGGCAACGTCTACTGCGGCTACCTATGCCCGTTCGGCGCGCTGCAGGAACTGGCCGGCGAGTGGCGGCCCCAAAGCTGGAGCTTCGATCCCGACAGGTCCGCCTGGCGATGGGCGCGGTGGCTGAAGTACGGCTTGCTCCTGGCCCTCGTGCTCGGCTTTGCCCTGCGCCGCGATCTCGGCCTGGCGGATGCGGATCCGCTGAACGCCATCTTCAGCCCGTTGCGGAGCCCCCTGGCGCTCTCCGCAGGCCTGGCCGTCCTGCTTCTGTCCGTGGTCTATCGCCGGTTCTGGTGCCGGAACCTCTGCCCGGCCGGCGCTTTCCTGGCGCTGCTCAACGGGCTGAAGCTCACCGTGCGCTGGTGGCCGCCGGTGCGGCCCGGCTGCTGCGACTACGGGGTGCGGCATGTCCGCGAGCTGGATTGCATCCTATGCGACCGGTGCCGCACGCGGGCCGCGACCGCGGAAGCGCGAAATCCCGTTCTCCGCGCCGTGGTCTTCTATATCCTTCTCGCGGGCGCCGTCCTGTATTTCGCGCCCCGGCTGCGGACGCGCGGGGAGCCGTCCGTCCCCGCGCCTGCCGCGGCCGAACCCGGCGCCCTCCGGACGCATCGGGCCCGCGACGTGGACATGCCGCGGCTGCGCGCGCTCCTGGATCGCGGCCTGCTCTCCACGAACGAAGCGCTGTATTACCGCCGCCCGGAGGACGGCGCCCCGGAGTAATCTGCACAAGCCGGCCGGCGCGGGGTACCCTTGCGGTCATGCACACCGCTTTTCGCTTCGACATCCGGACGCTTGGAGTGGCTGTTTCCGCCGGCCTGCTCGCCCATTCCGTTCTCGGCGTCACGATCAATCACGCCAACGGCGCCACGGCCACGAACGCCGCGCTGTCCGTGATGGCCAAGGTGGGGCAGTTGCGCTGGTTCTTCACCCACGCGTCCGTCGGCGGCAACATCACCACCGGGATGAACGTCCTGCACGGGACCGACACCAACCGCTATCGGCTCACCATTTACAACTACGACGGCGACAACAGCGACGGGGCCTACCACGGGGGCGTGGGCACCGAGGGGTCCGAGGGCGGCGAGGACTACCGGGCCGCCGCCGATCCGGAGATCGTGACCAACGGGATCGTCTACGAGTGCATGCGCGGCAACCCGGACTGGTCCAACAAGCTGGTCTGCTTCAGCAACTCCGTGGCCGTTTCAGGCTGGCGATTCCCCAGGGTCAACGTGGTCATCGACAAGTTCTGCTGGATCGATCCGTATGCCGACCCGACGAACTACTGCGCCCTGATCAGCGCGCTGGAATCCCAATACCCCGAGACGCTCTTCGTCTACCTGACCATGCCGCTCTCCGGGCTGAACTTCGACGAGAACGACGAGCGGAACTCCTTCAACCGGCACGTGCGCTCGTTCTGCTCGGCCCACAACAAGCATCTCCTGGACGTCGCCGACCTCGAGGCCTGGAACCTGTCGGGCGTCCAGCAAACGTACCTGTCCTCCGGCGTGACCAATCAGAAGATGTCGTTCGACTACTCGCTCGACACCGGCGGGGACTGGCATCTCAACGCGGCCGGCCGGCGGCGGATGGCGCTGGGCTGGTACTCGTTGGCCGCCGCCCTGTTCGCGGCCGACCGCGACGGCGACGGGATCACCGACGGCGATGAACTGCTGGCCGGCACCCGGGCCGCCGACTCCAATTCCGCGCTGCAGATCCGCATCAGCCCCGCCTCGTTCTCCTCCTCCTCCAACGCGGTGTTCACGTGGACGGCCTCCTCGGGCCGGTACTACAGCGTGCAGCGCGCCACGGGCTTGGTGAATGGCGTGACCTGGTCGAATCGCCTGGCCGACCGCTTGGGCGCGAATTCCTTCACCGACACCGTGGAAGCAGCGGTCCAGGGCTTCTACCTGCTTTCAGTCCGGCAGTAAGCGGTCTAGCGCCGTGCGCTGATGCGGTAGAATACGGCGGGCGCCGAGCCGGCGGCGCGCTCGACCGTCGTGGTGGCCGACCCCGACACGAGGTTGGTGGCCTCGCCCCACGAGGTCCCGGCCAGGGAGCCGTTGGTGTATACCGTGTAGGTGACGCCCGTCTGGCCGGCCCAGGTCACGGAGTACAGGCCGCTGGAGACGCCCGTGGCGATCAACTCCGGATGGTACAGCACCAGCTCGGCCACGCCCGGCGGCGAGACGACGTAGGCGGCGCCGGCGTTGGTGGAGACCACGTTGGTCCCCGGGATGCTGTAGTCGAACAGCCGCTCGCCGATCAGCAGTTCGTCGAACGTGTCGCTGTTCATGTCGCTCATCGAGGCCAGCGCGCCGCCGGCCTCGGCGAGGGCCTGCCCGCCCTTCAGGCGGAACCCGTTCGTGCCGTTGAGCGATTCGGGATCCAGTTCGCGAGGGAAGACGTCCCGCCCGAAGATCGCGAAGATTTCCCCGGCGCTCGCGCGCCCGTCCGCCGTGAACGTGGGGGCGCCGCACAGGAGGTCGCCGTAGCCGTCCACGTTCAGCCGGGCGGCCCCGGCGAGCGCCGAGCCGAATCCGAACTCGGCGTTGGTGTAGGCCACGGCGAATCCGTTGGTGCCGTTCAGGTTCGTGACGGACAGGCTGGCCGGCGGGTCGGCGCGCCCGAAGAGGACATAGACCTCGTTCAGGTTGTGCGCGCTGACGGCCGCGTCGAACAGGCCGTCGCCGTTCACGTCGGAGGCGGCCACGGCATACCCGCAGTTGCCGAACAACCCGTCCCCGTCGATCCGGAATCCGTTGGTGCCGTTGAGCGCGGCCAGGGACAGGGAGGCGGTCCGGTTCGTGCTGCCGAAGATCGCGTAGGCGCGGCCGGCGGAGAAGAAGTCGGGCGCCGTGTGCGCGCCGACCAGGATGTCATCCAGGCCGTCGCCGTTGTAATCGCACAGGGCCGCCAGGGCGTGGCCCGCGCTGTCGGAGGCGCTCTCCCCGGTCAGGAGCATGCCGTTCGTGCCGTTGAGCGCGCCGAGGTCGAGCGAGGACGGGTAATTCGTCGCGCCGTAAACCAGGTAGACGCGCCCGATGTTGGTCTGCCCGCCGATGGTGGCCTTCTCGGCCCCGACGAGGAAGTCGGCCCGGCCGTCGCCGTTGACGTCGCCGGCCGGGGCGAGGGCGGAGGCGCACTGGAAGCCCGCGGCCTCGCCCGCCAGCGTGAAGCCGTTGGTGCCGTTGAGGCCGGCCAGGCTGACGTTCAAGGTGAAATTCGTGGCGCCGAAGACGACGTATGCCGCGCCGGCGCCGGTCCGGCCGGAGGGGTCGGCCTGCGGCGCGCCGAAGGCCACGTCCGCGCGTCCGTCGCCGTTGATGTCCCCGAGCCCCGCGACGCTCGCGCCGAGCTGGTCGTCGGCGGCCAGGCCGGTGACCTGGAATCCGTTGGTCCCGTTGAGGAACGTCGGCTGCTGGGAGGGCAGGGCGGGGCCCGGCCCGAACAGGACATAGGCGCGGCCCTCGCGGAAGCTCGGCGAGTTGAAGAACGGCGCTCCGACGACGATGTCGCCGTACCCGTCGCCGTTGATATCCCCGGCCGCCGACAGGGCGCTCCCGAGCCGGCTTTCATCCGCCGAGCCGGCCAGGCGGAAGCCGTTGGCTCCCGTCAGCAGTCCGCTCAACCCGTCGTAGACGGACAGGACCCTATTGCTGCCGAAGTAAAAAAAGCCGGGTTCGAGCGCGCGGGCGGGATCGATGCCGAATCCGGCGACGCCGGCCGCCAGGCCCAGCAGGAGGGTCGGGATCTTTTTCATGGCGCGATACTCAACAACGGTCCGTTTAAAAAAGCAAGGCGGGAGCGCGGTGGAGGACGCGCTCCCGCCCATCGGATGAAATGCCTATTTACGTGCAGACTTCTTCAGCGTGCGGTGGATCACTTTCGTTGCGGTCCGGGCGCTCGCGATGGACAGCGTGTGATGGCCTCCGCCGGCCAGCGTGACGCTCCAGGCCCGGCCGTTGTTCGTCTCCCACTGGCCGCTCTTGTGGAAGGCGAAGACGACCTGGGAGGCGCCGTCCGGCAGGGTATAGGTCGCCCAGCGGGTCCCGTTCGCGGCCGTCCGCATCGGGATCTGCGCGACGTTCTTCCAGCCGGGCTGGCCGGCCACCAGCGTCCACTGGCCGGAGCGGGAACTGGTCCATTTGACCGTCAGGGTCTTCGGCGCCGGGGCCGGCTCCACCGCGGGGGCCGCCGACTTGGAGCTGGTGGTCGCCGATCCGGCGGCGACGCCGCCGCCCCCGCCGCCGGCGGGCTGAACCGGGATGCGCCAGTTCTGGCCCCCGTTGTTGTCCCAGGTCCCGGCATTGTCATGGAAGCACACGTTGATTTCCGTGGCGCCCGCGGGGACGGTGATCGTGGCCTGGAACCGGCTGATGCGGCCGTTCAAGCCGAACTGCGCAGTGTCGTACACGCCCTGCCAGCCGTTGTGCCCGACGTGCGCGTAGATCGGTTTGCCGAAGAGGGGATTGCCCTCGTTGACGTAGAAGTAGGACAGGTTCACCTGCTCGCCCGGGCTCGGATAGGCCGGCGACCACAGGAGCTTGATGCCCATCGAATCGTTGGGCGCGTTCGGGCTCAAGCCGAGCACCCACTCGATGATGTTGGCGATGGGGAAGTAGGTCGGGCCGTCGAGATCCGAGTTGTTGTTGGTCGCGCTCTGGCCGAGGTTGCCGAAGTAGTCGAGTTCCCACTGGTCCGGCAGGCCGTCGCTGTCGCTGTCGCCGACGGCGGCGGCGATGGAGAAGTCGAAGTCGTTTCCGGCGCCCTGCGCGTACCCCGTGCCGGCGGCGTTCTTCGCCTCCATCCAGAACTCGACCGACGTCCCCGCGGGGAACGTGCCGAGGTCGAACGAGAAGAAGTCGAAGATCGGCTTGTTGCTCAAGCCGGCCGGGCTGAAGACGCCCTGCACGGTCTGCGGGTTGCTCCAGTCGCCCGGCGTCGTGGTGTAGTGGAGCAGGGCGGTGCTGCTGCAGCTGGTCTGGACCAGGTTGCCGTTCCCGTTCTCGACCGGCCGCGCGACGATGGTCACGGCCTGGCCGGCGTCGAACTGGCCGAACGAGTTGTTCGACTCCTGCGGCGCCCGGCCGTTCGCGCGGGCTTTGGCGTTGTCGTAGCGGTACGGGTCGAGGCCCCAGAAGACCGGCGTCTGCACGGTCACGGAACTCGCCACGGTGGCCCGGTAGTCCTGTCCGCCGTTGTTGTCCCAGCGCGTCGTGCCCTGGCCGTCGGTGACGGCCACGGCGTAACGGACCGTGGCGCCGGCCGCGAACTTGCCGAGGTTGGCGTGCCACCAGTCGTTGGCGCCCGCGCTGCCGCCGAGCTCCATGGCTTTGTTGGTCCAGTTTACCCCGTCCGTCGAATAGGCGACACCGGCCGAGACCGCCGCACCGCGGGCCGTGGACTCGATGTTGATCCAGAGGTCGTCGGTGGCGTCCAGTTCGCTGCCCGAGGGCCAGTGGTAGGTATTGCCGATCCAGGTCACGGCGGGCGCGCCTGCGGGGCCGGAGGAAATGACCGAGTAGGTCGCTGCGTTGTTGTCGCGCGCCAGCAGGTGCACGGTGTTCCCGTCGCGCACGTCCTTGTTGATCCACGAGGTGCTGCCTTCGATCAGCGCGGGGGCGCTCCAGGTCGCGCCGCCGTCCGTGGAAAGCTCGTAGTAGCGCAGCTCGTTGCGCGTGGACACCGCGACCAGGCCGGCGTCGATCTTCGCGAAGGAATCCACGGTGCCGCCGCCCGGCCAGAACAGGGTCCAGGTGCCCCAGGCCGCGCCGATATCCTTATGGGCCAGGTTCAGGCCCTCCGGCAGCGAGCCGCCGACCATGGCCATGTACGCGTGGCCCGCGGCATCCGCATCCAACTGCCCGTCCGCGTAGGATTGCCCGGTGGACCGGTCCGTCCAGGTCTGCCCGCCGTCCGTGCTCTCGTGGCAGTAGGGCGTGGAAAAGCCGCCGTACCAGCCGACGAGGGAGGAACTCATGATCATCTTCTGGCCGCGCACCTCGAAGTCCTTAATCTGTACCGTGGCCTTATAGCTCGTGCGATCAAAGATCGTCCGCTCGGCCTCCCACGCCGTTGCGTCCTTGTGGATGCGGCGGAACCGGACGCGGGACGTTTCCGGTGCGGTGAAGTTGTCGTAGGCCAGGTACGTGTAGGTGTCGTCCGCGCGGAGCTGCGCGTAGCGGCTCAAGGGGCCGGCGTAATCGCTGGCGACGTCGATCGGGGCGCTCCAGGTCGTGCCGCCGTTGGCGCTGTGGACCAGGCGCGTCTGGTTGTTGTCGCCGTAGAGAACGTGAAGGCCGCGGGAGGAGGCCGCGATGAGCGGGTAGGTCATCCCGCCGCTGACGGACGCCAACTGCGAGGGGGCGGTCCAGCCCTCACCGGTAACCTTCTTGGAGAAAAGGACGGTCTCGGGCTGGTTCCAGTCCGCGCGCTCGGCCCACACCGCGTAGATCGTGCCGTCGCGCGCGGCGATGTCCATGTACAGCGCGCCATTGGCCGGGATGGCGGCGGAGGTCGTCCAGCCGACGCGGCCCGTGCTGCTGCCGGGCACGACATAGGCGTAGTTCTGATTGTTGTTGTTGTCGTAGATGTGCCCGCCCCAGTCGTCCCATCCGTGGAAGTAGAACTTCACCGTCGCGCCGGCCGGGAACGCGGCGGCGGGGGTGACCGTCCACTTCGAGTTGCCGTCGGCGTTGCCGCTGTAGGCCATGCCATGCGTGGTCCAGCTTCCGCCGTTGACCTGGACGCCGACCTCGGCGTGGAGGCCGACGTAATCCTGGTTCATCAGGATCGTGAACGTGCCGGGATTGGCGTTCGAGTGGCGCTCGAACGAGCCGTAGGTGCCGATCCAGGTGGGGAAGGCCATCGCGCTGGTGGCGGCGAGGCACAGGCCCAACGAGAAGAGGATGGAACGAGTCAGGTGGCGCATGGACCGTCTCCTTGCATTCCTAGTTGCTCTTGATGCTCCCTACTCCCGCGAAATTGGCCCATACAGATACACTCGCGCGGGATGCAAGTAAAGCGTTTTACCAGAAAAAATGATGATATTGAGAAAAAGCCTGTAAACACGGATTAAACAGGCAATTTTTTTCTGGAAAGGCTGCGAAAAACACTACTTGGAAATGACGTAAACAGCCGCCGTCGCGCGCAGCCGGCGGAACCGGGCAATTGGGCGCCGACCCGTCAGGTGCACGGCCTGGCGGATGTGCGCTCCGATCTCGCGCGTGAAGTCGTCGAACTGCGGAATGGTGATGGCCCGTTCCCGGGGCGCACCCGAGACCAGCGTATGCCCGATGCCCCCGCCTCGCAAGGCGCGGCACCGGCAGCGCCAGTGCCCGGCGTTGTCGAACGAGATGACGGCCGCCGATCCGACGCGGAGCATTTCCTTCACAACCGGCGCGGGCGCGTCGAGATAGGCGAGGGTCTGGCTCAAGATCACGAAGTCGAACGCGCCGTCCCGGTAGTCCGCGAGCCCTTCCTCGATGTTGCCGTGCCGGACGGACAGGCCGCGCGCGATGCAGGCGCGGACGTTGTCCTCGCTCAACTCGACGCCGCGGACCTGCGCCTTCTTCTCGCGGACGAGGCGCTCCAGCAGGCTGCCGTCGCCGCAGCCGAGATCGAGCACGCGGGCCCCCTCGGTCACGAAGCCGACGATGGCGTCGAAGTCCAATCTCTGGCTGTTCGGCATGGGAGAATCCTTCCTGCGCTGCGGATACATTCGCGCACGGCGCGCGGAAGGTCAAGCGCGGGTCAGGGGGCCTTCACCGCGGCCACCCGCGCCAGGAAATCGCGCGACAGCCCGGCCAGGCGGTCCGTCTCGATCAGGAAACTGTCGTGGCCATAGTCGCTGTGGATTTCGACGTACGTCACGTCGATGCCGTTCTGGAGCAGGGCGCGGACCAGCGCCTCGGACTGCTCCGGCGGGTACAGCCAGTCGGAGGAGTAACTGACGACGAGGAACCGCGCCGTGACCTTCTGGAACGCGTCGGCGAGCGAGGCGCGGCCGTGGGCCAGGTCGAAGTAGTCGATCGCCTTCGTGATGAACAGGAAGGTATTGGCGTCGAAGCGCTGGGTGAAGTGGTCGCCCTGGTGTTTGAGATAGCTCTCGACCGCGAACTCCGTGGCGAAGTCGTAGCCCAGCTTCTGGCGCTCCTGCAGCCTCCGCCCGAACTTTTCCCTCATGGACCGGTCGCTCAAGTACGTGATGTGCCCGATCATCCGGGCGACGGACAGGCCTTCCTTCGGCGCTTCCTCTTTCGTGTACTTTCCGTGCTTCCACTTGGGATCGGCGTAGATTGCCTGGCGCGCGACCTCGTTGAACGCGATGCTCTGCGGCGACACCTGGGCCGTGGCCGCGAGGACGATCGCGCTCCGGACGCGCGCGGGATGGGAGATGGTCCATTGCAGGGCCTGCATCCCGCCCATGCTGCCGCCGACGACGGAGAGCAGCGTTTCGATCCCGAGGCGGTCGAGCAGGAGCCGCTGCGCCTCGACCATGTCCGCGACGGTCAGCACCGGGAACTGGAGGCCGAAGGGCTCGCCGGTCTTCGGGTTGACGGAGGAGGGGCCGGTGCTGCCCTGGCAGCCGCCGATGACGTTGGAGCAGATCAGGAAGTACTTGTCCGTGTCGAACGCGCGGCCGGGCCCGACCGCGTCATCCCACCAGCCGGGTTTCCGGTCCGCCGCGGAGTGTCGCCCGGCGACGTGCGCGTCGCCGGAGAGGGCGTGGAGGATCAGGATCGCATTGCTCCGGCCGGCATTGAGCGTCCCGTAGGTTTCATAGGCCATCGTGAACGGGGCGGGCAGCGTCGCCCCGCTCTGCAGCTTGAGCGGTTCATCGAACGTCGCATGCTGTGTTTTGACGATTTCGTTCACCGGGTCCTCTGGCGCGTTGTTTCGCGGCACCATAGCACAGGGCCGGGGGCGATTCCATAGCGGAAAGCCTGTCACGGGCCGACCCGCTGCTTGCAGGCGCCCTTTTTCCTCGACTTTCAGGGCCTCATTCTCTATCAGTGTCTCCCTGTTCATGATGCACGGAAAGCGGGGTCTTTCACGGGCCCCGGGAGAGTGAAAACCATGGCCGAAGAACTTCAGCACCTGATCGAGCGAATCCAGAAAGAGGGCGTGGAGAAGGCCGACGCCCAGGCGGCGAAGATCATCTCGCAGGCCAAGGAAAAAGCCGCCGCCCACGTCCGGGAGGCCGAGGAGAAGGCCAAGACGCTGGTGGCCAAGGGCGAGAAGGACGCCCAGGCCTTCATGGAGCGCAGCATCCGCAGCCTCGAGCAGGCCGCCCGCGACCTCCTGATCACCGTTGGCCAGGGCGTGGAGAATATCTTGAGCGACCTCGTGGCCGAGTCCGTGGACAAGGCGATGACGATCCAGGTCCTCGAACAGATGCTCGTGAAGATGGCCGAGGCCTACGCCGCCCGCGGCGGCGAGGAGAGCCGGATCGAGTTGCTGATCGGTCCGCAGGACCAGCAGGACATCGTCAAGTTCTTCGGCGACCGCTACAAGGAGCAGCTGGTCCGCGGCGTCAAGCTGCACGTCGACAACGACATCTTCAAGGGCTTCAAGGTCTCCTTCGCGGACGGGCGCGTGCAGCACGACTTCACCCGCGAGGCCATCGCCGAGTCGCTCGTTAATTTCCTCCGGCCGCAGTTGGCCGAGATCGTCCACCGCGTGGCGCGGGAAGGTTCGCAAACGGACAAGGGATGACCCGGCGTGAAGCCCTACTACCTGGTGGCCAGTCTGCCGACGCTGGTCCTTGGCGACCCGGCGCCTCTCGATGTCGCGTCCTTCCTGGCGGCCTGCGCCAACCTGTTGAGCGAGGAGGAGTTGGCGGAGGTGACCCTGATGCTCGAGGGGCGGGTGGGGGAATCCGGCGCCGCCTTCGCGAAGGACTGGCTCCGGGTCGATACCCAGTTGCGGAACGCCGTCGCGCGCGTCCGCGCCGGCAAGCGGTCGGCCGAAGCGCGTTCCTTCCTGCGCGAGCACGAGGGCTACGATGTCAGCCTGGAGAAGGCCGTCACGGACGCCTACACGCGGCCCAATCCGCTGGAGCGGGAGCTCTTCCTGGATCGGCACCGCTGGCAGCGGCTGGATGAACTCGTCCTGGCGGAGCCGTTCGGGTTCGCCGCCGTGCTGGCCTATGCCTTGAAACTCCGCCTGGTCCTGCGCTGGGCGGACCTCAACGACGAGGCCGGCGGGCAGCGGCTGACGGAGCTGCTCAAGGAATTGGACAAGAGCGAAGGCAAAACCTGAACACCGAACACTTTGCCGCCCGGGTGGCGGAATGGCAGACGCAAGGGACTTAAAATCCCTTTTCCGAAAGGGAGTGCGGGTTCGAGTCCCGCCCCGGGCACCCGGATAACGTTGAAGATACTACAGCAAAATGAACCGCAGAGGTCGCAGAGAGTCGCAGAGGCCGGAGGGCTTTACCTCTGGGAGCCTCCGTGCCCTCTGTGGTTAGTTCTGCCCGGGAGAGCGCCATGAGCGAGAACATCGGAAAGATCGTCGGGGTGAACGGCAACCTGCTGACCGTCGAGTTCAACCAGCCGGTCACGCAGAACGAAGTCGGCTTCGCCGCGCTCGGCGACCTGAAGCTCAAGAGCGAGGTCATCCGCATCCGCGGCCGGCGCGCGGAGCTCCAGGTCTTCGAGGATACGACCGGGCTGAAGGTCGGCGACCCGGTGGAGTTCACCGGCGACCTGCTCGCCGTCGAGCTCGGGCCGGGCCTGCTGACCCAGATTTACGACGGGCTCCAGAACCCGCTGCCGGCGCTGGCCGAGAAGTGCGGTTTTTTCCTCCAGCGCGGCGCGTACCTCCAGTCGCTCGACCGGCAGCGGAAATGGGCGTTCACGCCGTCGGCGAAGAAGGGCGACACGGTGCAGGCCGGCGACAAGCTCGGCAGCGTGCCGGAGGGCATCTTCGAGCACCGGATCATGGTTCCGTTCGGCGTGCGCGGGAAGTGCACGGTGGAAGACGTGGCGGCCCAGGGCGAGTACCGCGTCGAGGACGTCGTGGCGAAGATCAGGAACGAGCGCGGCGACGTGCTCGAGGTCCGGATGATGCAGCGCTGGCCGGTGAAGTTCCCGATCCGGGCCTACGGCGAGCGGCTCCGCCCCGTCGAGCCCCTGATCACCAAGGTCCGCATCGTGGACACGTTCTTCCCGGTCGCGCGCGGCGGGACCTATTGCATCCCCGGCCCGTTCGGCGCGGGCAAGACGGTGCTCCAGCAGATCACCAGCCGATACGCAGACGTGGACGTCGTGATCATCGCCGCGTGCGGCGAGCGCGCGGGCGAGGTGGTGGAGACCCTGCGCGAGTTTCCGGAGCTGACCGACCCGCGCACGGGCAAGAGCCTGATGGAACGCACGCTGATCATCTGCAACACGAGCTCCATGCCGGTCGCCGCGCGCGAGGCGTCGGTCTACACCGCCGTCACCATCGCGGAGTACTACCGGCAGATGGGCCTGCACGTCCTGCTCCTGGCCGACTCGACCAGCCGCTGGGCGCAGGCGCTGCGCGAGGTCTCCGGCCGGCTCGAGGAGATCCCGGGCGAGGAGGCCTTCCCGGCCTACCTGGAATCCGTGATCGCGGCCTTCTACGAGCGCGGCGGGCTGGTGAAGCTGCGCGACGGCGGCGTGGGCTCGGTGACGATCGGCGGCACGGTCAGCCCGGCCGGCGGCAACTTCGAGGAGCCGGTGACGCAGAGCACGCTGAAGGTCGTCGGCGCGTTCCACGGCCTCTCCCGCGAGCGGTCCGATGCGCGCCGCTATCCCGCCATCCATCCCCTGGAGAGCTGGAGCAAGTACCCGAGCTTCGTCAGCGACGAGGATGTGCGCGAGGCGCGCCACGTGCTGCGGCAGGGCAACGAGGTCGGGCAGATGATGAAGGTCGTCGGGGAAGAGGGCACCTCGTTGGACGATTTCGTCGTCTACCTCAAGGGCGAGTACGTCGACGCGGTCTATCTCCAGCAGGACGCCTACCACGCCGTGGACGCGGCGACGTCGTCCGCGCGCCAGCAGTACGTGTTCGAGCGGCTGGTGAAGATCCTGCGGACGAAGATGGCCTTCGACGACAAGGACGGCGCCCGGAAGTTCTTCCAGCAGCTGACCCAGACGACGAAGGACTGGAACCGCGCGCCGATGCCCGGCGACGGGAAGCAGGCGGACCCGGAGGGCGAGAAGCAGTTCAAGGACCTGGAGGCCCGCATCGAGAAGATGATCGAGGAGGTCGCGGACTATGCATAAGATCTACCACCGGATCGACAAGATCGCCGGCAACGTCATCACCGTCGAGGCCACCAACGTCAGCTACCGCGAGCTGGCGCAGGTCACATCCCGGCAGGGCACCTCGCTCGCGCAGGTGATTCGGCTGGACGGCGACCACGTATCCCTGCAGGTGTTCGCCGGCAGCCGCGGCATCGCGACGGACGCCCAGGTCCGCTTCCTGGGCCACCCGATGCAGACGGCCTTCTCCGAGGCCCTGCTGGGCCGCGTCTTCACGGGCAGCGGCACGCCGCGCGACAAGGGGCCGCCGATCGCCGAGAACATGATCAACATCGGTGGGCCGTCGGTGAACCCGGCCAAACGCATCATCCCGCGTCGCATGGTCCGCACGGGCATCCCGATGATCGACGTGTTCAACACGCTGGTCGAGTCGCAGAAGCTGCCCGTGTTTTCCGTCGCCGGCGAGCCGTACAACCCGCTGCTGGCGCGCATCGCCCTGCAGGCCGAGGTGGACGTCATCGTTCTCGGCGGCATGGGCCTGAAGCACGACGACTACCTCTTCTTCCGGGACTACCTGGAGGAGCACGGCGCGCTCGCGCGGGCCGTGATGTTCGTCCACACGGCGGCCGACCCGACGGTGGAATGCCTCATGGTGCCGGACATCAGCCTCGCCGTGGCCGAGCAGTTCGCCCTGCAGAACAAGCGCGTGCTGGTGCTGCTGACGGACATGACCAACTTCGCCGACTCGCTCAAGGAGATCGCCATCACGATGGAGCAGATCCCCTCGAACCGCGGCTACCCGGGCGACCTGTACAGCCAGCTCGCCGCGCGCTACGAGAAGGCCGTGGACTTCGACACCGCGGGCTCGATCACCGTGCTGGCCGTCACCACGATGCCCGGCGACGACGTGACGCACCCGGTCCCGGACAACACGGGCTACATCACCGAGGGCCAGTTCTACCTCCGCAACGGGCGCATCGAGCCGTTCGGCTCCTTGAGCCGCCTCAAGCAGCTCGTCAACAACAAGACGCGCGAGGACCACCGGACGATCATGAACACCATGATCCAGCTCTACGCGGGCTACAAGGAGACCCTGGAGAAGCAGGCCATGGGCTTCCGGATGAGCAACTGGGACCGCAAGCTCCTCAAGTACGGCGAGCGGTTTGAGAAGGAACTGATGGACCTGACGGTGAATATCCCCCTGGAAGAGGCGCTCGACCTCGGCTGGCGCATCCTGGCCGACTGCTTCGAGCCTGCGGAAACCGGGATCCCGTCGAAATTCATCGAGAAATTCTGGCCGAAGACGGCGAAGACGCAGGAGGCGGTCGAGGCCGCGACGAAGTAACCGTGCCGAGGATCAAACATACCAAGAACGAGCTGAAGGCCCAGCGCGACGCGCTGAAGCGCTTCGAGCGCTACCTGCCCACGCTGCAGTTGAAGAAACAGCAACTGCAGATGGAGGTGCGGCGGCTCGAGGGGCAGATCGAACAGAAAAGGGGCGAAGAAGAAGAGCGGCGGGATGGCCTGAAAACATGGGTCCGTCTTTTCGCGGACGCGTTCCCGTTCGGGCAGTACCTGAAAGTCGCGAAGGTCCGCGCCAGCGAGGGGAACATCGCCGGCATCGCCATCCCAGTACTGGAGGAAGTGCGGTTCGAGCGAAAGATGCCCGACCTCTTCCTGACGGCCTCGTGGGTGGACGACGGCCTGGAGGTTCTCGAGCAACTGCTCCGGCTGGGGATCGAGCGGCGCATCCTCGACGAACAGCACCGGCGGCTGGCCGAGGAACTGCGCGTGACCTCGCAGCGCGTGAACCTGTTTGAGAAGGTGAAGATCCCGGAATGCGGCGAGAACATCCGCGTCATCCGGATTTTCCTCGGCGACGAACAGACCGCCGACGTGGTGCGGGGCAAGATTGCCAAGGGACGGACGGTGACCGCATGATCGTCAAAATGTCCAAGGTGACGGTGTTGTGCGTCGCGTCCGCGAAGGACGAGGCGCTGGACGCGCTGCGCGATCTGGGCGTGCTGCACGTCGTGCCGCTCAAGCCGCTGGCGGGCGAACTGCTGGACGAGGCGCGCGCCCGACTGCAGCATGTCCGGCGGGCCCTGGAGATGCTCGACCCCAAGGCGCAGGGAAAGCCGTCTGGGAAGACCGCCGACGACGTGGTCGAAGGCGTCTGGAAGCTCATCCACCGGATCAAGGAGGATGAAGATGCGCTGGTCCAGCTCCGGCACGAGCAGCAGCGCCTGGCGCCCTACGGTCATTTCGAACCCGCGGACTTGGATCGGCTCCGCGAGAAGGGGATCACCGTGCGGCTGTACCAGGCGCCCCGCAGCCAGGCGGTGGTCATCCCCGAGGGCGCGGTGCGCGTTGTCTTGAGCGAGGACAAGACCAACGTCTATTTCGCCGTGTCCGGCCCCGGGGATTTCCAGATCGACGCCCAGGAGCTGAAGCGGCCCGAGCGTTCGCTGAAGGATGTCGAGGAGGGGCTTCGCTGGTCGGAGGCGCGACTGGAGGAATCGCAGCGGCGCCTGCAGGAATATAGCAACGACTACGCCGTGGTGGCCTGCACGGCGGCGAAGGCCGAGGAAACCGTCGACTTTCTCGAGGCGCGCCAGGGCATGGAGGCCGGCGGACCCGTCGCCTGGCTGCAGGGGTTCTGCCCTGAAGAGCACGTGCCCGACGTCCAGGCGGCGGCTGCGAAGAACGGATGGGGGCTGCTGGTCGGGGAACCGACGGCCGACGACAAGGCGCCGACCCTGATCCGCAATCCGTTCTGGGTCAAGCCCATCAAGGCGGTGTTCGACTTCATCGGCGTGCTGCCGGGCTACGAGGAGATCGATATCAGCGCGGTATTCCTGCTCTTCTTGAGCCTGTTTTTCGCCATGCTGGTCGGCGATGCGGGGTACGGCCTGATCTTCCTCGGCCTGACGTTCTGGGGGCGGCGCAAGTTCCCGAAGGCGCCGGGGTACCCGTTCCACCTGCTTTACATCATGAGCTTCGGCACCGTGGTCTGGGGTTTGCTCACCGGTTCGCTGTTCGGCATGGAGGCCTTGCCGGCGTGGTTGGACCGGATGACCGTGGCGTGGCTCAAGGAGCCGAAGAACGTGATGCTGCTGTGCTTCCTCATCGGCGCCGTCCACCTGACCATCGCGCACCTGTGGAACATCAGCCGGGCCTGGAACAGCCTGAAATCGCTGGCGCAGCTCGGCTGGATCGGCAGCACGTGGACGATGTTCTTCATGGCCCGCAACCTGGTGCTGGGCCACGAGCTGCCGGGCTGGATCGGGTGGGTGTTCCTCGTGAGCGTGGTGTTAATCGTGCTGTTCATGACGGCCCCGCGCGATTTCAAGAACGAGTGGTTCAACCACGTCATGCTGCCGCTCAACATCGTCAGCAATTTCGTGGATGTCGTCTCGTACATCCGTCTCTTTGCCGTCGGCACGGCGGGCTACGCGGTGGCCTCGTCATTCAACAAGATGATCCTGGGCGGCGGGGTGCATGGGATCGTGGCCGGGCTGATCGCCGCCCTGCTGCTGTTTCTCGGCCACACGCTGAACATCATCTTGAGCGCGATGGGCGTGCTGGTGCACGGGGTGCGCTTGAACACGCTGGAATTTTCGTCGCACATCGGCATGGCTTGGACGGGCGTCCCGTACCGGCCGTTCCGGCGGATTGAATCGACCCACAAGGAATCGTGAAAAGAATAAGGAGACCGGGAAATGACACCTGAACTGATGATCGGCTGGGGTAAATTCGGCGGGGCGGCGGCGCTGGCGTTCGGCGCCATGGGCTCAGCGCTCGGCGCGGGCGCGGCGGGGCCGGCAGCGATCGGCGCGTGGAAAAAGTGTTTCGCGCAGGGCAAGGCCGCGCCGTTCATCCTGGTGACGTTCATCGGCGCGCCGCTTTCGCAGACGATCTACGGCATGATCCTGATGAACAGCATCGCGGAGGCGGTGAAGAACACCCCGACCAGCTTCCCCATGATGATCGCCGTGGGCGTCTTCGGCGGCATCGCGATCGGGCTCTCGGCCTGGTACCAGGGCGTCATCGGCGCGGCGGCCGCGGACGCGCAGGCGGAGACCGGCAAGGGTTTTGGCAACTACCTGATGGGCCTGGGCATCGCGGAAACCGTCGCCCTGCTCGTCATGGTCTTCAGCATGATGGCCATCAAGTAAGGTTCCGGTGTTCGGGTTCCGGTGTTCGGGATGACCCATTTCCCGAACACCGAAACCTGCTCCCTTCTCCCCGGTATTCCGTTTTCCGCGCACGCCGGGTATCTATTCCCCGGAGGCGATCCATGGCCTTTCGGCGTCGCGCGGCAATCTTCGGGTTTCTGCTCCTGTCGGCCGCGGCGGGGCAGGCCCAACTGACGGCGATCTGGGCCAACGACGGCGGCGACAAGGTCGCGCGCTCGGAATGCCGGGCCTCGGCGAATCCCGGCTCCGTCACCAACAGCCTGTGGGACGGCTCGTCCGTCCGTCTTTTCGGCGCGCGCAACGAAGTGCTCGGCTTCGCGCTGATCCTGGAAGCCGCGTCCGCCGCCGCGACGAACGTGTCCGTGGTCCTGACCGACCTGAACCGCGGCGACTACCGCCTGCGCGCCGCGCCCGCGCCCCTCGACGGCCTGTTCGCCTGGACGAATCGCGAGATCGAGCTGTTTTACCTCCGTTATCTCCAGATCCAGGGCTTGAGCCAGATGGCCTACGAGACCTACGACGAGCGGCACATCCCGCAGCGGCTGCGGCGGCCCTGGACCGGCGAGGGGGAAGGCGAGGGGTACTGGACGAACCGCCCCGACCACGACCAGTTCTACCCCGATATCGCCGTGCCGATGGAACTCGTGCCGCGGTTCGACGTCGCCGCCGGCGAGAGCCAGGTCCTGTGGGCGGACGTGTACATCCCGAAGACAACCCCGGCGGGCGCGTACACCGGCGCGGCGCTCGTGGCCCAGGGCGGCGCAACCCAGGCGGTGCCGGTTTCGCTGCGCGTCCTGGATTTCGCGCTGCCGGACGAGCCCGCCGCCCGCACGATGGTATACCTTGGCTACCGCGATCTCAACGTGCGCTACTTGGACGAGCCCTGGCCGAACGAGGGCACGACCAATGCCGCCCTGTCCGGCGAGATTCGCGACCGCCACTTCCTGCTCGCGCACCGGCACAGGATATCGCTGATCGACGCGAACGACGGCCCCGAGGTGTGGCCCGATGACGCGCCGCGGCCGGGCTGGCTTCCACGCCTGACCGGAGAACTGTTCACGCCGGCTCACGGGTACGCGGGCCCGGGCGAGGGCGCGCCCAATGGCGTGTTTTCCATCGGCACGTACGGCACGTGGGGCTGGCAGGACGAGGGGCAGACCGGCATGTGGGCTCACACCGACGCGTGGGCCGGCTGGCTCGCGACCAACGCCCCGGGGACCGAGGCCTTCCTCTATCTGGTCGACGAGTCGTCCGACTATCCGCAGATCGAGCAATGGGCCTCGTGGATGGACGCCAACCCCGGGCCGGGCTCGAATCTCTTCTCCATGGCCACGCTCTCCTTGCCGGACGCCGTGGCGCATGTGCCCTCGCTGGATATTCCGGCGGCCATCATCACCATGGGCATCAGCAACGACTGGGAAACCGCGGCGACAGGCCTGGCGACCAATCCGTCGCGGCGGCTGTATCTCTACAACGGCGTCCGGCCGGCGACCGGCTCCTTCGCCACCGAGGACGACGGGATCGCGCTGCGGGCGCTGGCGTGGGCGCAGCACAAGAAGCGCGTGGACCGCTGGTTCTTCTGGGAGTCCACCTACTACAACAACTTCCAGGCCGGCGCGGGCGAGACCCGCGTGCTCCAATCTGCGGCGACCTACGGCGACAGCTCGGAGACCAACGACGTGCTGGGCGAAACCGGCTGGAACCACAGCAATGGCGACGGCGTGCTGTTCTACCCCGGCACGGACCGCGTCTACCCGGAGGATTCGTACGGCGTGCCCGGCCCGTTCGCGAGCCTGCGCCTGAAGCTCTGGCGGCGCGGGCTCCAGGACGCGGACTACCTCGCCATGGCCGCGCGGATGAACCCGACGCAGACGGCGCAGATCGTGCAGCGGATGGTCCCGAAGGTCTGCTGGGAATACGGCGTCGCGGATATCAACGACCCGACTTGGTGCCGCACGGATATCAGCTGGTCCGTGAACCCGGACGACTGGGAGGCGGCGCGCGCGGAACTGGCCGGTCTCATTAAGAGCCACCTGGCCGCGTTCCGGGTCCGGTTCGCGCCGTCCGCCGGGCTGACCTGGGCCGATCTCGGGCCGGGTTATGCCTTCACGCTCCAGTCCGCCGCCTCGCTGGCGGCGCCGGCGTGGACGTCGGCGCCCGGCGCCTGGCCCGCGCGGACCAACGAGTGGGCGGGGTTGGGGGCCGGGACGGCGGCGTTCTTCCGGGTCCAGGCTTCGCCCCTGGCGCCGCCCGGGCGGTGAGCGCCCGCATTTCTCCGTGCAGGTGGCGCGCCGATATGCTATGTACGCGCGGAATTTCGCCGCCGGAAGGAGACGAGGATGGACTTGCAGAAACTGTACGCCGAGCGGATCGGCGGTGCGCAATTCGGGCTGGGCACCGAGATCTATAAATTCGAGAAGATCAAGCGCGCCAAGGCCGCCGCGCTGAAGGCGCGCCCGCAGGTCGAACTGCTGGACTTCGGGGTGGGGGAGCCGGACCAGCTCGCGCCGTTCCCGATCCGCGAGGCCCTGAAGAAGGCCGTGGACGATCCCGCGAACCGCGGCTACGCCGACAACGGCATCCGCGAGTTCCGGCTCGCCGCCTGCCGGTACATGGAGACGTTTTTCGGCGTCAAGGGCCTGAACCCGGACACCGAGGTCAACCACAGCATCGGCTCGAAGCCCGCGCTGGCCATGCTGCCGCTCTGCTTCGTCAATCCCGGCGACGTCGTCATGACCACCGTGCCCGGCTATCCCGTGATGGCCACGCACGCGAAGTACCTCGTCGCGGAAATCGTGAAACTCCCGCTCGAGCGGTCCAACGGCTTCTTCCCGGACCTCAAGAAGATCAAGCCCGCGGTCGCGAAGCGCGCCAAGCTGCTCTACGTCAACTACCCGAACAACCCGACCGGCACGGCGGCGACGGAGGCGTTCTTCGACGAGCTCATCGCGTTTGCCGCGAAGCACAACATCCTGGTCGTACAGGACGCGGCCTACGCGACGCTGATCTACGGGCGGCCGCGGCTCTCGATCCTCGGCCGGCCGGGCGGCAGGGAGGTCGCGGTCGAGCTGCACTCGATGAGCAAGAGCTACAACATGACCGGCTGGCGGCTGGGCTTCGTCGCGGGCGCCGCCGGCGCCGTGAAGGCCTTCGCCGAGGTCAAGGACAACACGGACTCGGGCCAGTTCAAGGCCATCCAGCACGCCGCCTGCGCCGGGATCGCGGACCGGCAGCTCTCCGAGGCGATCCGCGCGCACTACGAGAAGAGGCTGAAGCTGCTCGTCGCGGCGCTGCGGCGCGCGGGCTTCGACGCCGAGATGCCGGGCGGGACGTTCTACCTGTACGTCCCCGCGCCGAAGGCCGGCGGGAAACTGGGTTTCAAGACGGCCGAGGACGCGTCGCAATACCTGCTGCGCGAGCATTCGGTGTCCACGGTGCCGTGGGACGACGTCGGGGCGTTCCTGCGGTTCTCGGCGACGTTCGAGTCGCGGGGCGACGCGGACGACAAGCGCGTGATCGCGGAACTGGAAAAACGGCTGGCCGCGGCGGCCCTGCAATTCTGAAAGGCCTACATGAGCACACCCGCACTGCACAGCGTCCGGAAAGGCCGGCAGATCGCCGTGTTCCTCGACGACGAGCCCGGCACGCTCTCGGGGATTGCCGCCCTGCTCGGCCGGCACGGCGTGAACATCTACGCGTTGTCCCTTGCCGAGGGCATCGGGCACGGCTACGTGCGCATGGTGGTGGACCAGCCCGATGCCGCCCTGAAGGCGCTGCGGGAAGCCGATGAACTGGTGATGGAGCGGGAGGTCCTCCTGCTGGAACTCGCGAACGTCCCCGGCGCCCTGGGCGAGGTGACGCGCCGCCTCGCCGAGGCGAAGATCAACCTGGAATACGCCTACTGCGCCGGCGGCCCCAACGTGGATCGCGGCCTGGTCATCGTGCGCGTGGACCATACCGAGCGGGCGCTGGCCATTCTCCAGGGCCGCTGACGCGTACCTCTTATTTCTTTACGGCGTTGAGCACCGCCGCGTAATCCGGCTCCTGGACGATCTCCGGCACCTGCTGGGCGTGGATCACGCGGTCCTGCGCGTCCAGGACCAGCACCGCGCGGCTCATCAGCCCGGCCAGCGGGCCGTCCACGATGGCCACGCCGTAGTCCTGGCCGAAGGCCGGGGAGCGGAAGGTGGACAGCGTCACGACGTTTTTCAGCGAGTGGCTCTCGCAGAAGCGCGCCGCCGCGAACGGCAGATCCGCGGAAATATTCAGCAGCGCCACGCCGCCCAGCTTCGAGACTTCCTGGCTGAACTTCTGCGCCGACGTCGCGCAAACGCCGGTGTCCAGGCTCGGCACGATGTTCAGGATCTTTTTCTTGCCCGCGAATTGGTCCAGCCCGACGTCGGCCAGATCCGCCCCGGTGAGCTTGAATCCCGGCGCCTTCGCGCCCGGCCTGGGCAGTTCGCCCGCCGTATGAATCGCCGCGCCCTTCAAGGTGATGGTAGCCATGGATCCCTCCGTTTTCCGCCAATATAACGCCGATCGGCCCCGGCGCAACCCGGCGCGCGAAAAAAACAGGTTCCATCTGGCGCGGGGGGCGATCATGAGGTATGATTGAAATTCAAACGGGCAATCCCATCACGGAGGAATGAACATGATCAGCGGTAAAATGACGAAGGCGATCAACGAGCAGATCAACAAGGAGCTGTACTCGTCCTATCTGTACCTGGCGATGTCGGCGCAGGCGGAGGCCCTGGGGCTGAAGGGGTTCGCCAACTGGTTCAAGGTCCAGGCCGCCGAGGAAAACGAGCACGCGATGAAGTTTTTCGATTACCTGGGCGAGCAGGGCGCGCGCGTCAAGCTCGCCGCGATCGACCAGCCGCCCGTGGAGTTCAAGTCGCCGAAGGCCATGTTCGAGGAGACGCTCAAGCACGAGAAAACCGTCACCGCCAGCATCAACGCCCTGGCGGACCTCGCGCTAGCGGAGAAGGACCATGCGACGGGCAGCTTCCTGCGCTGGTTCGTGGACGAGCAGGTCGAGGAGGAGGCCAACGCCCAGGAGATCGTGGACTGGCTGAAGCTCGCGGGCGAGGCCGGCAACGCGCTCCTGTTCCTGGATTCCAAGCTCCGGGCGCGCAAGGCCGAATAGCCGCCGTACGGCCGCGGGTTCATCTACGGCTTGCACTCCTCGGGAGGGGGGTGCTAGTCTGTTTCCGTTCCTTTCACTGAAAGAGGGCGAGGTATGAAAGCTATCCGATTCGTGACGCTGTGCGTTCTCGCGGCGAGCCTGGCCGGACCGGCCTACCCGGCGGCCGAACCCAAGTCCAGGCAACTGACCCTGCTCGTGGTGCCGGCGCGGTACAACGTCCTGCAGGTCTCGTTCGACGCCGCGTCCATCTCGCCCGTGGTGCTCGTGTCCTACCAGGGCGACGCCACGACCAAGACCCCGCTGCTGCACGCCTGGAACGGCACGGAATGGGTTTACGTCTCCGCGGAGGACTTCCGCGAGGCCCAGTTCCTGCAGATCACGCCCGGCCAGGCCATCCTCGTCGGCGACGAGGGCCTGCTGCCCCCGATGCTCGTGAGCTCGGTCGGGGCCTGGTGTCCGAAGACGCTGACCGTGCCCGCGACCGATCCCGCTGGCCTCGTGAACGCCCTCGGCGCCCACCTGGATTTTTCCCCGTCGGACTGGAAGTGGATGGCGGCGCGCTACAACATGAACCTGACGGATCTCAACGCCGAGCGCCGCAGCGAGAGCTGGTATGACCAGAAGGGCTACGAGGATGAAATGACCCCGCGGCTGCAGTCGCTGCCGAAGCACCGGCGCGGCCGGCCCGCCGCCGGCTCCGTGTCCCCCGCGGCCAGGCCGGCGGTCGTGCCGCCGGCCGAGGTGGTGCCGCCCGCGGAAGAGATTCCCCCCGCCAAGGCCGCGCCCGCCGCCGAGGAGGTGCCGCCCGCCGAGATCGTCACGGAAGTCGAATCGGCGTCGGTCGAGGATATCAAGGCCGAGGAGCCGGCGCCGGCTGCGGAGCCGCGCCTGTCCATCCCGTCGCCCGGCGAGGAGCCGAAGAAGGGGCGGAAGAGCCGCGCGGAGAAGAAGGCCGATGAGGCCGCGGCGACCGAGCCTGCCCCCGAGGGCTGGCAGGAGAAGGCGTCCACCGATCCGCTCCCGGTCAAGTGATGATCGGCCGGCGCGTTTCCTCCTGGGCGGCGCTCCTGGGCGCGCTGCTCGGCGCCGGGTGCGTGAGCGAGCCCCCCCGCGAAACCCCCGCCGACGAGCTGACCTATACCGCGGTCCGCACCGAGGAGCGCGTGCTGTTGAGCTGGGAATCGCAGCCTGGCGAGAAATACACCATCCTCTACAGCGAGAATCGCCGCCCCCCCTGGCAACCGCTCCCGAACGCGATCAACCTCGTCGGAACCGGGCGGACGATCACGGTGGAGGACCGCGTGACGGGCGGTCGGAACCGCTACTACCGGGTGCAACGGGGGCCGTTTCCGCCGGCTCCTCCGCCGCGGCGACGCTAGGCGCCGGGGCCGTCGGACCGCTCGGGGCGCACTCCCGGGCCCGGAACACGCCGAGGATCGCGCGATGGTCCGAGGCGAGCGCGCCCAGCGGGTGGCGGATGGCCCGGGTGCGCTCGACCACCGTCTCCGGCCACATGCCCTCGCTGGCCAGCATGTAATCGATCCGGCTGTAATTGTCGTCCCCGGGGCTGAAATACGTCCACACGTCGCCGACCTCGTCGGGCGGGCGGAGGTCCCGCGCGTACTGCTGCTGGCTTCCCATCACCTCCCGGAGGGCGGCGGAGGCCGGCGTGTCGTTGAAATCGCCGACCACGAGCAGGTTGATGTCGGGCCGGTCCTTGAGGTAGCCGCGGATGTGCTTGTTCAGCAGGCGGGCCTCGTTGCGGCGCATCTCCGTCTGGCCCAGCGCGTGGAACACCTTGGATTTCAAGTGCGCCCCGAGCAGCCGGAAGCGGTATTCCGGCCCGACCTCGATTTCCACGTCGAGGAAGCCGCGGAGCACAAGGACCTCGGCCTGGCCCAGCGTGTACTGGTCGTCGACGTGCGGCTGACGGTCGGTGATCGGGAACCGGCTCAAGACCGCGAGGTTCAACTCCGATTGCCCGCGCTGCAGGTATTCCGCATGCGGGTAGTCGAGCCCCGCCCGGGCCAGCGCGTCGCGGAACTCCGCCAGGACGCTCGGGTCGCCGATCTCCTGCACCGCCAGGATATCCGGCCGCTCGCGGGCGATCACGGCCACCACGGCGGCCCGCTCCTCGTCGGGCTTCGGCTCGAGCCGGCCCGTCCCCGTGCGGTCCGCCAGCCCGTACAGGTGCAGGTTGAAGCTCATCACGGAGAACGTCTCGTCCGCGGCGGCGGCCGGCGGGGCGGGGGGCGGCGGCTCCGGCGCCCTTCCGCACGAGGCGAGCAGCAGCAGGCACCCGGCGAGGCCCGCCCGCGCGGGACGCCGGGCCGCTTTCCGGGCATGGCTGGTCGTGTTCACGGTAAAGAACGCGGCGCGGGCGGCTGCGCCCTTACGAGGAATAGGCCTTTTCAATCTTGGCCGCGACGTCCCGGTACCCGATGTCGACCGAGTAGATTTCCTTGTAGTGCTTTGCGGCCTCCTCGCGGCGGCCCATCTGCTCGGCCACGCTGCCCATCTCGTAGAGGATGTCCTTCTTCGTGTCGTCCATGATGCTCAACTCGGACGCGGCCTTCTGGAGCTGCTCCATGGCGATGTCGAGCTGGTTCTTCTGCTTGAAGCACATGGCCAGGTAGTAGAGCGAGCGGATGCGCCGCTGCGGGTTGCGCTGCGCCAGCTGGAACTCCTGGATGGCCTCGTTCAGGCGCTCGCGCTCGAACAGGATCACGCCCAGATCGTAGCGGTACTGCAGGTCGTTCGGGTAGCGCTTGACCCGGTCGGCGGCGTCCTCGAGCACGAACGTATCCTTCTCCTTGGTCTTCTGCCCGGCGCCCGCCGCGTCGCCGGCCTTTTGCAGGCCCTCGATCTGGAAGTCGAAATGGCGCAGCCGCAGCGCGCTCAAGGCCCGGTCGATCTGCGGGTCCGTCTTGCCCGTGGCCTCGTGCGCCTCGGTCAGCACCGCCAGGGCCTCCTCGTAGCGGTCCGCGCGCGCCAGCAGGTCGGCCAGGTGGCGCTTGTAGTTCACGTTCTCCGGCTCGCGCTCGGCCTTGCCCTGCATCTCGACGATCAGCGAGCTGATGTCCTTCTCCGACTTGACCGCCTTGGATTCCTGCTCGAGGATGACGGCCTCCTTGGCGTCCTTCATCACGTCGCGGTAGGAGCCCGCCTCCGTCCAGCCGCCCTTCTTCATCGTGTCCAGCGCGGCGGTGTCCTTCAGCGCCTTGATGATCATCGGGTCGTTCGGGCGCAGCTCGTTGAGCGTCTCGTAGGTGGTCCGCGCCTCGTGGGTCTGGTTGGTCTCGATGTAGAGCCGCCCCAGGTCCTTGAGGATGTCGACGTTCTTGGGGTAGTGGTCCCGCGCGATCTCGAGCGTCTGGATCGCCACCTCCGGCATCTCGGCGGCCACCGCCGCCTGGGCGAGGAGGTTGACGAACGTCAGGTTCAGCGGGTCCTTGCGGATCAGCTTTTCCGCGCTCTTCAGCGCCTCGGCGGGCTTCTTGGCCAATTGCGTCTTCACCGCGAGCAACTGCGGCAGCCCCGTCAGCGAGCTGATCGCGTGGGTCACCGCGCCGCCCTTCGCGTCCTTGAACTTCTTGACGGCCGCCGCGCGCAGGAACTTGCGCGCCCGGAGCAGCCGCGGCTCGATCTCGAGCGCGGAGGTGAACATGTCCATCGCGTAGTCCAGGTTGCCGCGCTCCATGGCGGCCATGGCCTTCTCGTACAGTTCGCGGGCCTTGCGGGGTGCGGCGTCGAGCAAGATTTCTGCCATAGCGGGTCGCTCCTTCTTCTGAACAAGCCGCAGTCCAGCCTACTCGCGACGCCTGGAAAGTCGAACCAAAAAAACCGGAGCGCCGCCCCAAAAACAGGCTGGCCCCGCGCCGCGCCGATCCCTAGTATCCGCGGGAACATGATGCGAACCCGGCGATTCAGCGGGCGGTGGCCGATCGCGGCCGCGCTGGCCCTCGCGTGGCTGGCCGCGGCGTCACCCGCCGGCGCGCAGCCGGGCGTCCTGCGCGTGGTCACGGCCGGCCGGGAACGCTACGTGACGCTCCGCGACTTCGCCGCGGCCTGGGGCCTTTCCTATTCGCTCCCGGCCGCCCGCCTGGTCGAACTCTCCAGCTCGTGGACCCGGATCCGGTTCGAAACCAACAGCCGGGAGGCCTGGTTCAACGGGCTGCATATCTGGCTGCACGCCCCCGTCGTCACCGTCCAGCAGCGGTGGGCCATCACCGAGGCCGACGCGAAGAAAGTGATCGAGCCGCTGCTCCGGAAAAACGCCCTGCTGCGGGGCCAGCGCGCCCGCGTGATCGTGCTCGACCCGGGGCACGGCGGGCAGGACGCCGGCGCGCAGGGCCGCCGCGGCGTCCAGGAGAAGGGCATGGTCCTCGACATCGCCAAGCGCGCGCGCACCCACCTGGCCAACGCCGGGTACAAGGTCTACCTGACGCGGGATACCGACCGCTTCATCGAGCTGGAGACGCGCGCCGCGCGCGCGGCAGCGTGGGGCGCCGACCTGTTCGTCAGCATCCACCTCAACGCGGCCACGGCGTCCACCGCCAAGGGCATCGAAACGTACGTCCTGGCGGTGCCGGGCTATCCGCCCACGTCCGCCGCCGCCGGCTCCTCCGTCCCGCGCCTGGTCTTCCCCGGCAACCGCAACGACTCGGCCAACGCCATTCTCGGCTACTATCTCCACAAGGCCCTGATCGACAAGACCCGCGCGGAGGACCGGGGCCTCCGGCGCGCCCGCTTCGTCGTGCTCAAGAACTGCGTCCGGCCGGCGGTGCTGCTCGAATGCGGATTCCTCTCCAACAGGAACGAGGAGTCCCTCATGTTGACCTCCGCGCACCGCGAGGCGCTGGCGCTGGCCATCGCCAAGGGCATCATGGATTACTCCGCGGCCGTCCGAGCGGCGCAGGCCGCGCCCTGATCCGCGCCTTCCCGGGCGCCCCGCGACGAGCGGTAGCATTCCCGCGCGGCCGCCACGGCGCGGGCCGCCGTCGCCGGATCGAAGGGAATATCCACGAGTTCCACGCCTTCGCACCGGACGGCCAGGATCGAGGCCTCCACGGAAGCGGGCGCGACGCCGGCCTGCCGGGCGACGGCCAGCCGGTACAGGTTGAGCTGCAGGCCGTACCGCGCCGCCAGCGCGGCCGCGTCCTCCTCGCTGAACTTGTAGTCCACCACCCGGCGCCGGCCCGCGCGCGCCAGGACCAGGTCCGCCGTACCGTCCACGATGACCGTCGCGCCGCCGCCCTCCAGCTTCAGCGCGAACGGCCATTCCGTCGCGACGTCCCAACCCCGCGCTTCTTCTTTCATGCGGATCGCCGCCCGTTGCGCGCGCGCGAGCAGTTCGCGCCGGGCCGCCGGCTCCAGCGCGGCGGCGGCGGGGCCGGTCGCGAGCGCCTCCGCGGACGGGCCCCAGCCGGCCTGGCCGGCCTGCTCGAGCATCTCGTGACCCGCGGTCCCGAGGGCGGCCGCATCGTCGTCATCCTCGCGCTCCGCGGGCGGGGGCGCCCGGAAGGCGGCCGGATCGTGAAGGCAGGCCGAAAGCAGCGTGGCCGGATAGCGCAGCGTCGGGAGCGGGCCGGGGGCGGGGGCATAGGCCGCCGCGATCGAGTCGAACAGCGGCCCGGGCGCCGGCCAGCCGTCCGGCCAGGGACGGGCCCGGCCGGCCGCGTCCGCCGTCAGGCCGGCCTCCCGGGTGGCCCGGCGCAATTCACCGTAGGTCCGCCGGTGGACCAGGGAGGGTTCCGGGTCGGCCAGGAAGACGCGGAGGTCGGCCAGCCAGCCCGACAGCTTCCGCGAACCCGGATCCCCCGAGAGCACCACGAGGTCGCGCGCCCGGGTCAGGGCCACGTAGAACAGGTTCTTCGCCTCCTCCTTCCGTACCTCGTCCGCCTGCTCCTGCGCCTGTCCGAATCCCGGCGTGGCGATCTCTTGGCGGTCCACGGTTTCCGCTTTCACGTGGAGCCGCCCCGTGCCTGCGTCGGCCCCGCTCTCCAGCAACGCCGCCGCGTGCGAATTCCTCGTTTTCGATCCCAGCTCCGGCACGATCACCACTCCCGCGGTCAGGCCCTTGGCCCCGTGGATCGTCATGAGCGTGACCACGTTCTGGTCGGGATCGAGCAGGGCGGCCTCCGGCAGATCCGGCGGCTCGGCCACCAGCTGCTCCATCTCCGACGCCAACTCCGCGGCCAGCCGGCCCCGCTCGGCCTGCTCGATCCAGGCCAGGAGTTTCTCCAGGTTGGCCAGGCGCTGCTCGCCGCGGAACGTGGCGGCCAGGACGGCGTCGAAGCCCGTATCCCGTATCGCGTCGCGGACGATCGCCGACGGCGCGCGCCGGTCCACCTGCCCGGCGTACTTTCGGATCAGCGCGCGCGCCGAGGCCAGCCGCTCCCCGTCCTCCGGGCCGGCCGCCGGCTCGCCGGCAAGCGGGCCTTCGAGGGCGCGCCGGCGGAAGGCGGCCTCGTCAAATCCCGATCCGTTCCACCCGAGTTGGAGCAGCGCCTCGTCGGAAAGCCCCGCCCAGGGCGAGCGCAAAAAGCCGAGCAGGGCCAGCGTGTCGCGCGGATGCGCGAGCGCCTTCAGCAGCAGCAGGAGGTCCGTGGCCTCCTGCCGGGCGAAAAGGCCGCGCCCGCGCCCGCCGACGCGGTAGGGAATCCCGTACCGGTGCAGGGCCTGCTCGAGCAGTGGCTGCCGGGTCGTGCTGCGCAGGAGGATCAGGATGTCCGCGTACCGGAAACGGTTGAGGGGCCCCGCCTCCTCGAAACGCCCGGCGGCAGCGTTGAACCGGAACCGCGGCTGCCAGTCCGCCGGCCCTTCGACGAGCAGGCGGATGCGTTCGGCGACAGAGTTCATCTCGGCCCGGGCGCGGGCCTCCCGGTCCGGCGCGTCCTCGGCTTCCCCGCCCGCCGCGTCCGGCTCGATCAGTTCGAAGCCCGGCCCCTCGCCGCGGGCCGCCGTGTCGCCGCTCCGCTCGGGCGCGGGCGCGAGCATGTCGTCCGCCGTGTAACGTGCGCCGTAGACCCCGGCAAACAGCCGGTTGACGGCGTCGAGGATGACGTCCTTGCTGCGAAAACTCGTGCGCAGGGCGATCGACCGGAACGACTTCGTGGCCCGTTGCGCCGCCTCCAGGTCGGGCATGACGCGGGGATCGGCGTAGCGCCACGCGTAGATCGACTGCTTGGTATCGCCGCACAGGACCAGGCGGTTGACCTTCGGGTCCCAGAGCCGGCGCAGGATATCGCACTGGATGCGGGACGTGTCCTGGGCCTCGTCGAGCAGGAGGTAGTCGTAGCGGCCCGCCGCGGCGGCATCCCGTTCCAGCAAGTCCCGGGTATGGATCAGCAGGTCGTCGAAATCCAGACCCTGGACGGCCCGCTTGCGCGCGGCATAGGCGGCCGCGACGCCGGCCGCGAAGCGCGCGAACGCCCGCACCGCGCCCTCGCGGACCCTGTAGAGCGCCGTCTGCTGCACGGAAGCCACGGCGTCCCGCAGCCGCCCGGACAGCTCCTGGAGCCCCGCGCCTTGGAACGACAGGTCGGCCTCGGCTTCGAGGGCGGCGGCGAATTTCTCGAGGTCCGCGTCTTTCCAAACATTGGAAATATCTGCGGATTTTTTTCCAATGTTTGGAAAAATTTTCAGATTTTTTTCCAAACATTGGAAAACCGCCGCGGCCTTGGGCGGCAGCTTCCCTCCGCGCTCGGCCCGGACCCGCCGCAGTTCCTCCAGGATCGCGGCGAAGTCCGCCGGCGTGACCGCGTGGCGCGGCGCCGGGAGCCAACCCTCGGCCCCGGCGAGGTCGAGGCCCTGGCTGGCGGCCTGGTCCAGCAGGGACTGGGCCGCCTGCATGACCGTCGTGCCGCGCGAGGAGCCGAGGGCGCGCATCCCCTGGCAGAAGGCCTCGAAATCGGGATCGTATCGCCCGGCCCGGCCGCGATCCAGGCGCGCCAGCAGTTCGTCGCGCGCCGCCTCCTCGAGCAGCTGATGGGCGGAATCCTCGTCGAGGATGGCGAAGGCGGGGGAGAGGCCGGCCTGGAGGGCGCGTTCGCGCAGGAGATCGGCGCAGAAGGAATGGATGGTGCCAATCGGCGCCCCGGGCAGGGCGCGGAGGACCCGGGCCGCGAGATCGGCGTCCGCCGACCGCTTTTCCTCCACGGCCCGGCGCCGGGCGTCCAGGACGCGGGCGGTCACGCGGAGGCGCAGCTCGGCGGCGGCGTGGTCGGTAAAGGTCATGAGCACGATCCGGCCGGGCGGGATCGGCTCGAGGCCCCGGCCGCCGTGGCGCCGCGCCGGGCGTTTCCCGGCGCCGCGGGTCTCGATCGGCTGGCCGAGCACGAGGGCGGTGTAGAGGCACGAGACCTGCCAGGTCTTGCCCGTGCCCGCCGAGGCTCGGAAGAGGACGTTCATGGTATCGTAACAAAACTATTCACGGCCGTGAAGCAATATGTTCGCATGGTCTTCATTCGCCGGCGCCGGCGGCCGCGCTCTGCAGGGCGTTGACGTCCACGCGGCAGATATGGCGGAAATCGCACAGGTCGCAGTCCAGCGGGTCCACCGCGAAATCGGCGGCCCGCAGGCGCTCCATGTTCCCGGCCAGCCGCTCCATGAACCGGCCGGTGATCGAGCCCGAATCGTCGTCGCCCAGCCCGATCCGCCGATTGGTAAACTGGGTTTCCATCTTTTTCCGGTCGCGGTCCTGGATGTGGAACACGGCGGCAGTCATCGCGTTGAGCTCCGGCTCATTGCAGCGCCCGAACAGCGCCTGCTGCGCCGCGAAGGCGTACACCGGCAGCTGACAGTCGAGGTTCTCGGCGATCTCCTCGGCATACGCCACCTTCGACTGCCCCCCGCGGCCCGGGCTCTTGTAATCCACCACCAGCAGGCCGGAGAGGCGGCCGCCCTCGTCGAACACCAGGTCCACCCGGTCCACGCGGCCGCGTGCGCCGAGCCCGGGGCCCACGCGCAGCGGCGGCCCGTCCCGGCCTCCGAAAGGGAGCTCCAGCAGCGCGGGAAAGCGCCGCTCGCCGCCGGCCAGGTCCATGTCGAGCCGCACGTAGTTCTCCGCGATGCACGCGAGCTTGGGCTTCTCGGTTTCCCAGACGCCGGGATTCCCCAGCAGCAGGCCCGCGCGCTCCGCCCGGAGCACGACGGCGTCCGCCACGGCTCGGATATAGTCGAGGCAGCGGTCTCGTGCGCCGGGATCGAACGCGACGAGCGGCAGCGAGCGCGCGCCCGACGGGCCGGGCCGATCCCGGAGGACCCACGCGCCGGGCTTCTCCGCCACCGCCCAAGCCCGCGTTCGGAGCAGGTCCGCGAACGCGGCGCGCGCGTCGGTCGCCAGCGCGTCCGGCTGGCCCTCGTCGCCGCGCAAGCCGCGGTACACCTGGTCGAGTATGTCGTGGATGACCCGCCCGCGGTCCATCGCGTCCGGCGCATCCTCGCGAAGCCGGGCGGGCCCGAGCCCGAGGACCGCGCCCAGCAGGAAGCGGTAGCGGCAACGGGCGAGGATCTCCAGCGAGGTCGGGCTCAACGCGCCGCGGCCGGCCAGCCATCCTTCGATCTGCCGGCGTGCGGCAGGGCTGTTCAGCCGGCCGCAGTGGCTTCCCTCCGCCGCGCGGCCGCCCGCCGTCCGGTTGAAGAATTCCTCGCGCGCATGCTCCACGCCGATGACGCGGGCCAGCCGTTCGCCGTTTCCCGCGGCCGGCGCGGCGGGCAGTTTTCGGAGGAGGGCGGGCTCGCTGTCCCTCGCGGCGGATGGCCGTTCGATCAGGCGGCCCAGGCGGCGCCGGGCCTCGCCGGGCGTACGGCATTCGGGCAGCGGCAGGGTGACGCGCCACGATTCGCCTGCCGGCGCCGACGTGTCCTTGGAATCGCCCGCGAGCGCCCACAGGCTGCGGAAGAAATCGCCCGGATTCAAATCGCGGCCTTCTCCGTCCGTCGCCTGGCAGGAGAGGACCAGCCGTTCCCGCGCGGCCCCGATACAGGACAGGAATAGGAAACGTTCCTGGGCGGAGCGGATCGATGACAGGGGCAGGCTCCACTGAGGCAGCCGGACCCCGTGCCGCGCCAGGGCCGCGTGCATGGCCGCGCGCTCCTCGTCGCTGAACACGGCGTCCTCGCGCGCGACGGCCGGGAAGGAGCCTTCGTGGAGGCCGGCGACGAAGACCACGTCGAAGCTCAACCCCGCCATGTCCGCCGGGCTCATGATCCATACCCCGTATTCCTCCGGGGAGCCTGCCGGCACGGCGAGGTCGGCGAGCAGGCGTCCGTAGAGGTCGAGGAAGGCCCCGCGGGTGTGGCGGGCGCCGGCCGCATCGCTCTCCTGTTCGAGGCGGCGCAGCAGCGCCCGGGCCTGGTCCAGGGCCTCGCGCTCGGCCGGCCCGTCCGGCGGCAGCGATCCGGGGACCAAGCCGAGGAGGTCCGCCAGCGCCAGCGCGCTCCGCGCATGGTCCCCGAGGGAGAACTCGCCGGCCGGGGCGTTCCAAAGCCCCATCTGCGACAGGACGACCTGCACCGGTTCGCGAACGGCGTCGGGGATGCGCCGGGCCGCGCCTCGCGGCGGCCGCCAGTCTTCCGCCTGTAGCACGGGTCCGATACCGGAGGCCAGGATGGCCTCCGCCGCTTCCTGCCGGGCCGACAGGGAGTTCCACCCGGGCCAGGCCAGGGCCGGCGAAGTCAGCAAGGCGCAGAGCCGCTCCCGGGTCGGGTCCAGCGGGAACTGCAGCAGCGCCATGAGCACCCGCACCGGGGCCGTGTCCGCCGCCGGGCGGCGCCGCCGGCAGAAGTAAGGGATGCCGAACTCCTTGAACACCCGGGTCACCGCGTCGAGGTAGTCGTCCGGCTGGCGGGCGACCAGCGCGATCCGTTCGGGCGGCACATGATGCTGATCCATCTCCGCGCGGATGCGGCGCGCGAGATCCTCGACCTCGCCGTTCAGGCCGGCCGAGCGTAGAAAGGACAGGCGGTCCCGGCTGTCGGCGGCGAGTTGCGCGTCCTCCACCTCCCAGGCATCGCCGAGGCTTTCGGTCCACGAACTCCACGGCTCCTGGTCCAGGCCCGCGAGGACTTCCGTGCGGATGCGGGCCGCGAGCCGGTCCTCCATCCGTTCCGCGTGGGCCGGGGGCAGGGCGGAGGAAAGCCGCACGTGTTGGGTCCCGAGCCGTTCCAGGAGCGCGCCGACGAACTGCTCGGCGAACGGGTCCAGCCACGTCAGGGCCCGCAGGTGAAGACCGACGCCGGGCCGGGCGAGGGCGGCCGGCCAGTTCGACGGCGGGCTGTGCAGCAGCTCGAGCACGGCCGCGTTGACGTCGCGCGCGTCCGCCCGCGCGGCGCGGTCGAGCCGGCGGCGGTAGGTCTCGTACAATAGCCCGAGCTGCCGGGCCTTGCTTTCCGCGGGCCCGCGGAGGAGCCAGGCCTGGATGGCTTCCGCCGCATGGCCGAGGGGCGCCAGCGTGTCCGCCATATTTTCCAGGACCTCGGCCAGCGCGGCTGGCGCGGCGCGACCGAGCACGCCCTTCCCGGCGAAGGCCGCGGCGGCCTCGTCCGCGGCGGCGCGGAGGAGCAGGGCCCGCGAGACGGCATCCGCTTCGGGCCGCTGGAGAAGGCCCGCGCGCCGGGCGGCGCGGGCGCAATCCGTCCGAAGCCGCGCGAAGGTCGTGATGCGCTCCGCGTCGACGAAGCCGCGGTCGAGGGCGGTCCGGCGGATGTACTGGCGCCGCGCCGCCTCGCTCATGAAGACGATCAGGTCCGCAGGCTCCATGTCCGCAGCATACAAGGGGCGGGGACCGTTGCGAACAGGAAAGTGGCGGCGATGCCCGGCTTGACGGCGCGGCGGGGAATCCGATAGCGTGCCGGGCCATGAAAACGGGAATCGGCCTTGTCCTGCTCCTGGCCGGCGTCGCGGCGCTGGGGTGGCCGGCCTTTGCCGCCGGCACGGCGGACCGGACCACGGCCCCCGTCGAGGATCCGACCAACCTGGTTTCGACATCCACGAGCGTCCCGCCGGTGGAGGCGGAGTCGCCGGCGGGATCGGAACAGCCGGCGGACACCAACGTGGCGCCGCCCGTCGTCGTGGAGCCGGTCGAGGAAGAGGCGCCGGTGAAGGAGAAGCCCGCGCGGCGCGGTGCTGACCTGTCGGATGCCTTCGAGAGCAGCCGCGGCTCGAAGTTCGGGCTCTCGGCGCAGCAGCGCTCCCTGAAAGTGCCCGGCAAGGAAGGGCGTCCTCCCCGCGAGAAGACCGCCTGGCGCTGGACGCTGGAACTGGGCGTGGACAGCACGAGCGGCAACAAGGACACGCTCCGGTACGACGGCTCGCTCGGCGCGCAGAAGGAGACGGACCTGCATTTCTTCTGGTTCCGGGCGGGCGGGCGGTACGGGAAGAGCGAGGGAGAGCGCGACACGGACAACGCGTCCGCCGAGGCGCGCGCCGAGAGACGCCTGGCCGAACGCCTCTACGCCGCGCTGGACGGGCAGGTGTTCCAGGATCGCATCGCCGAACTATCGTACCGGGCGCGGGCCAACGTCTCCCTGGGCTGTTTCCTGGTCCGGAGCGAGCGCACCCTCCTGGGTCTTGAGGCCGGCCCGGGCTACGTGCAGGAGAAGAAGGGCGGGGAGATCGACGGCTATGCGGCCGGCCGGGCGGCCGAGTACGCCGAGCGGGTGCTGCTTTCGAACCTGCTGGCGTGGCAGGCGGTCGAGTACGTCGTCAGCGTCGAGGACGCGAACGTCTTTTTCATGAACGCGGAAGTCGGCTTGGAAGCCCTCCTGTCCGCCACCTTGAGCCTGCGCGTTTCGCTCGAGGACCGCTATGACGGCGCACCCGCGGACGACAAGGAAAAGAACGATTTGGTGACCAAGACGGCGCTGAAGTGGGCCTTCTGAAGCGGCCACAAGGAGAACGATGAAGCATATCATCCGGCAGTTTTTCCAGCGGGAGGCAAGCCCCTTCGTGCAGTTCATCAAGTACGCCCTGTGCGGCGGGATGGCGACGCTGGTGGACATCGTGCTGTTCAACTTTCTCGCCTGGAAAGTGTTCCCGGCGCTGGGGCCGGAGGACCCGCTGGTCCGCCTGCTGGGCCTGGACGTGGCGCCGGTGGACGACCTGACCCGGGAGCACCGGTATTACATCATCAAGGTCATCACCTTTTTCTTCGGCAATCTGACCGCCTACATTCTGAACGTCCTCTGGGTATTCAAGCCCGGCCGGCATTCGCGCCTGAAGGAGATCCTGTTGTTCTACCTGGTTTCGATCATCAGCTGGGGCATCGGGACGGTGCTGGGCGGGATGCTGATCCGGTTCCTGGGCTGGGAGACCACGGTCGTCTACCTGGTGAACATGGCGACCTCGCTCATGATCAACTTCGTGTGCCGTAAATACATTATCTTTAAAGGATAAGGAGGAGCGGGCGGGCCGCGGCCCGTTGGAAAAGCGTGGACTTGCGCGCCGACGGCTGCTAGGTTTCACGCCCTTTAACCGTTCACAGGAGCAACGCCGACATGAACTTTCCGCGGGCCAGTGGAATCCTCTTGCATCCCACCTCTCTGCCGGGGCCGTATGGGCTCGGTGAAATCGGGCCGCAGGCCCGGCTGTTCGTAGACAAGCTGCAGGCCGCGAAGCAGCAGTGGTGGCAGATCCTTCCGCTGGGTCCGACCGGCTACGCGGATTCGCCCTACCAGTCGCTCTCGACGTTCGCCGGCAACCCGCAGTGGATCAGCTTCGACCTGCTCGTTCGCGAAGGCCTCATCTCGCGCTCGCGTCTGGCGCGTTTCCCCGAGTTCCCGCGCGACCACGTCGATTTCGGCCCCGTCCTCATCGCGCGCAACGAGGTGCTCCAGACCGCGTGCCGCTCGTTCGACACCCGCGCCGGCAAGAGCAAGCGCGAGGCGTTCGAGCATTTCTGCCGGAAGAACGCGGATTGGCTGGACGACTTCGCGCTGTTCTTCGCCCTGAAGAACGCCCACGAGCTGAAGCCGTGGACCACGTGGGAGCCGGAGCTGGCCCAGCGGGACCCGGCCGCGCTGCGGGCGGCCGCGCGCAAGCTGCGCACCGCGATCCGCAACGTCAAGATCGAGCAGTTCCTCTTCGCCGACCAGTGGGCGCGCCTGCGCAAGTACTGCCACAAGCGCGGCGTCCAGATCGTCGGCGACATCCCGATCTTCGTCGCCCACGACAGCGCGGACGTCTGGGCGCACCCGGAGCTGTTCCACCTGGACGAGCGCGGTTTCCCGACCATCGTCGCGGGCGTGCCGCCGGATTACTTCAGCGCGACCGGCCAGCTCTGGGGCAACCCGCTCTACCGCTGGGACGTCCACCGCCAGACCGGCTACGCGTGGTGGGTCAAGCGGATGCGCCACATCTTCGAGCAGGTGGACATCGTGCGGATCGACCACTTCCGCGGCTTCGAGGCCTACTGGGAAATCCCGGGCCGCGAGACGACGGCGATCAACGGGCGTTGGGTCCCCGGCCCGGGCGCCGAGCTGTTCAATACCCTCATCCGCGAGCTCGGCCGGCTGCCGATCATCGCCGAGGACCTCGGCGTGATCACGCCCGCCGTGGAGCAGCTCCGCGACCAGTTCCAGTTCCCGGGCATGCGCATTCTCCAGTTCGCGTTCGGCAACGACGCCAAGGCCGCGGACTACCGGCCGGAGAGCTATCCGCCGAACTGCGCGGTCTATTCCGGCACGCACGACAACGACACCACGGTCGGATGGTTCCGCAGCGAGCCGGGCAAGAACAGCACGCGCTCGCGCGAGGACATCGAGAAGGAGCGCCGCGCGATCCTCGATTACCTCAAGACCGACGGCCGCGAGATCCACTGGGACCTCATCCGGCTGGCCATGCGCTCGAAGGCCAACACGGTGGTGTTCCCGCTGCAGGACATCATCGGCCTGGGCACCGAGGCCCGCATGAACGTGCCCGGCACGACCAGCGGGAACTGGATCTGGCGCTTCACCTGGGAGCAGTTGACCCCGGCCATGGAGGAGCGGCTCCGCCAGTTGACCGAGGAAACCGGGCGGGTGGCTTGAACGGATCGCGCCCGCGCTGCGGCCGGTCCGGCGGAGGAGCGTTCGGATGCTGAACCAGCCGCCGCGCGAAAGGGAGTGGCTGGCCTGGCTGGCCGTCGCCGCCTGGACGCTGGCGATCTACCTGGCCATCCCGCTGGCCCGCGCGATCCAGTCCTGGGTGACCGAGCACTGGGGCCGCGCCGCCTTCCTGCACGGGGTGTTCGCGGCGCTGGCCGCGGGCGCGGGGCTGGCGTTGCTCGGGTTGGCGCGCTCGCGCGGGCCCGGGCGCGGCCGGGCCGCGGCCTGGGTGGCCGGTGTCGCGATCCTGTACGCGTTTCTGTCCTGGCGACTGCGCGCCAATCCCGAAGAGGCGGTGCATTTCATCGAGTACGGTGTCCTCGGGTTCCTGCTCTTCCGGGCGTTCAGCCATCGGGTTCGCGACCCGCTGGTCTACCTGGCCGCGGGTTGGTTGGGGGCGATCCTGGGCACAACGGACGAGATCATCCAGTGGATGACCCCGCGTCGCGTCTTCGGGTTGCGCGACGTGTGGCTGAACGTCCAGGCCGTCGGCCTGGTCCAGGTGCTGCTCGCCGCAGGCCTGCGGCCGGCCTGCGTGCGGGGTCCCGTTGCGGCGCGTTCGGTCCGGCTCGTCGGCGGGCTGGGCGTGGCGCACCTGGCCCTGCTGGCGCTGTGCCTGTCCAACACGCCGCCGCGCGTGGAGCGCTACACGCTGCGCTGGCCGGTCCTTGAGCCGTTGCGCCGCGCGTACAGCATGATGGCCGAGTACGGGTATCGCCACACCGATCCCGAGGTGGGTGTTTTTTTCTCGCGGTTCAGCCGGGAGGATCTCCGGAGCCTGGACCGCGCCCGGGTCGAGGAGGTGGCCGCGCGGCTCGCCGAGTTCCGCGACCCGGGCCGCTACGAGGAATTCCTCCGGACCTGGACGCCGGTGACCGATCCGTTCACGCACGAGGCGCGCGTGCATCTCTTCCGCCGGGACGCGAACGCGGCGCGGGCCTGGGCGATGCGGGGCGATCCCGAGGCGCTGCGCGGCCACGCGACGGTGGCCTGGCGGGAGAACCGCCTGCTGGAGTTGTATTTCGGCAACGCGCTCCGCCTGTCCGGTTGCGTGCTGCCGGATCGCGTGGCCCGGCTGCTCGACGAGCATCACGATCCCGCGCGCCCGTACACGAGCCCGGTCAGCGCCTCGCTCATCACCCGCTTGACGGAGCGGCAGGTCAGGGAAATATTCCTCGTGGGCATGCTCATCCTGTTCCTGGCGGAACGATGGGCCGTGCGCGTGATCCGGAACAGGGGGCGTGCATGACAGCATGGAACATCTCCCGGCGGGGATTCCTGGGGACGATGGCGGCGGCTGGAGCGGCCTGGAGCCTGGGCGGGCCCAGGCGCCGGGCCTGGGCGGCGCCGGTTCCGTCGCGCGAGTCGTTCCGGTTTGTATTTTTCACGGACGTGCACACCCGGCTGGAATGGGAGACGCCCCGGGCCCTGGACATGGCGGCGGCGGCGATGCGGGCGCAGGCCCCCGATCTCGTCGTCGCGGGCGGCGACCTGATCACCGACGGGTTGGACTCCGCGGCCGAGCAGGTCGCCCCGCGCTGGGACGCGTTCATGGAGATGTGGAATTCCCTGCCCGGCCCCAGGGAATCCGCCATCGGCAATCACGACCTGGTGGCCGCCCGTCCGAAAGACGGGTCTCCGGCGAGCTCCGATCCGCGGGCGATTTTTCGAGGGAAAATGGGGGTGCCGCGGACCTATCGCTCGTTCGAAGCCGGCGGCTGCCATTTCGTGCTGCTGGACGGCATCCAGGTTACGGACACCGAGCGGAACTGCCGCGGGTTCATCGAGCCGGAGCAATTGGACTGGGTTCGGGCGGACCTCGAAGGAGTGGACCCGTCGACGCCGATCGTGCTCGTAACGCACATGCCGCTCCTGACGGCTTTTTACCAGGCGGTGGAAGGGGCCACGGCGCCGGCGCCGGATAACCGCGTCATCGTGAACAACCGCGAGGTGCTGGAGCTGTTTGGGAAGCATAACCTGCTGCTGGTGCTGCAGGGGCATCTGCATGTGGACGAGATGATCCGCTGGCGGCGGACCACGTTCATCACGGGGGGCGCGGTCAGCGGAGCCTGGTGGCGCGGCCCGCGGCGCGGGACGGACGCCGGGTTCGGCGTGGTGACGTTGAAAGGCGGGCGCGTGGAATGGGAGTATGTCCACTACGGCTGGACGCCGCGGAGGCCGCCGGATGCCTGACCCGGCGCAGTTTTTTGAGGCCTGCGGTTGTCCCGCGTTCAACAAACGCGGGACAGGGCCTTTGGCGTTTTCACCGGCCGGGTTTTCCTCTAGTATGACCGCGCGGGTGGGGCAGGAGCACGGTGTGCCGGAACAATGAATAGAAGCGATTCCAGGCCGTCCAAACAGATGGGCGGAGACGTGGCCGATGCCCGGCAGGTGCGCCGATGGGTGCAGCAGGCGCGGGCCGGCGACGAGGAAGCCTTCGGCGAACTGATGAAGATGTACCACCAGAGGATCTTTGGGCTGGCATGCGGGATGGTCAACAACCCGGATGACGCCCGCGACCTGTCCCAGCAGGCCTGGGTCAAGGCCTGGAAGAATCTCTCCCGCTACCGGGAATCCTCCTCCTTTTACACGTGGCTGTACCGGATCGTGTCGAACACCTGCCTCGATTTTCTCCGCCACCGCGCCCGGCTCGGTGAGCAGGCGCTGCCCGAGAACGTGGACCTGGTGACGCAGTCCGATCCGAATCCCGCCGTCAGCCGGCGGTCACGCCCAGACCAGGAGGCCGAGCGGGCGGAAACGAAGCGGCTATTTGACGAGGCCCTGGGCGAACTTTCGCCGGAACACCGGATGACGCTGACCCTGCGCGAGATCGAGGGGCTGCCGTACGGGAAGATCGCGGAGGTCATGGGTTGCCGCACGGGAACCGTGATGTCGAGGGTGTTTTATGCGCGCCGGCACATGCAGCGGAAATTAAGGGGGCTGCTATGAACTGTCGCAAGGCCCGCCAGTGGATCAGCCTGGATATGGACGGCGAACTCTCGGTCCGCCGGAAGGAGCAGTTGTACAATCACATCCGCCGCTGCGGGTCGTGCAACGCCGTCCGCGACCGTTGGTTGAGCCTGGGCGATCACATGCGCCAGCGGGTTGGCGCGCCGCTCGAGACGGCCGAAGCCGCCTGGGCGGATGTGCGAAGGGCCATCCATCTCGCGAAGGACGAAGGCGTGGAGGCCGCTGCGCCCGGCTGGGCTGGTCTTGGCGGTGGGCGGCTGCGGCGGCCTCCCTGCTGGCGCTGGCGGCGGTCGTGGGGGTGGGGCTCCGGTTCCGGCCGGACCGGGAAACCGCGGCTCCGGTCCTCGCTCACGCGCCGGCCTCGGCGGTGGAGTGGGTGGAAACCGGCTTGCCGAAGGCCTCCACGATGGTGTACGAAGATCAGGAGTCGGGCATGGTGGTGATCTGGGTCGTGGAACAGAACGGGGGCGAGAATGTGGGCTCGTAAACAGCTTGGGGTCGGCCTGGCGGCGCTGTCGGCCGCCGCGCTCTGGCTGTCCTCCGGATCGCCGGCCCGGGCGCAGGACGTCGTCTCCCTTCAGGCGACGATGATCCACGCCTCGGATAAGCCGGCCGCCCAGGATCCGCGGCTCGACAACATCGAGTACAAGCTCCGGCGGACCCTCCGGTTCGAGTACTACAAGCACATCGGCGAGGGGTCCGCCTCGGTGAGCCTGCCCGGCGCGACGGTCCTGTCACTGGGCGGCGGCTTCCAACTGAACATCGCCGCCGCGGACGCCGGCAAGGGCAAGGTGCGGGCCGCCGTCCAGTGGATGCGCGGTGGCGACGTGGTGCTCAACACCACGGTGGTCATGAATCGCGGAGCGCCGGTCGTGCTGGGAGGCATCTCCCACGAGGGCGGGACGCTGATCGTGACCCTGGTCGCGCAGTAGCGCTTCCTATTCCACGCCGACCCGGTAGAACCGTGGCCCGGGCCCGGCGGCCTCCGGGTCGCTGTTCGTGATCCAGCCGCCCGCGCCGGCGACATTCGTCGCGATGGTCTCCGCTGTCGAGAGCAGGTTGGTGGTCCGCTCCACGGAATAATGGATCCCCGAGGCCCCGAGCCAGCGAAGGGCGATGCCGGGTCCATCGTCCAGCGGATGCAGGCCGGCCACGCGGAGGAAGGATTGCCCGTTGGTGGGATGGGTGCCCGAAAGCCATTCCTCCCTGTTCGCCAACCCGTCGCCGTCGCTGTCCGCATGGCCGATCGTCGGGTTAGTGGGGTCCAGCCCGTAGGCCAGGTACCAGGCGTCCGGCACGCCGTCCCCGTTGGAGTCGCAGTGTTCCGGGTCCGGTGTCACCAGCACGGGGCCGCACGCGCAGCGACGGAAGGAGTCTTCCCCCGCCGTCTGGAGTCTCACGCCGGGTTGGCCGGTGCGCGGATCCAGGATTCCCACGCGGAGCGAGTACGTTCCCGTCGCCACGCCGCTGACCGTGACAAGTTGGGTATGTTCCAGCGTCATCCCGGGCCGGACCTGGCGCAGATCGCAGGATAGCGCCCCGGTCCAGGCGGGCGTGCCGTCGGCCTGGCACAGGGCCAACTGCACGGGGAATCGGTGATAGCAGGGGGCGGAGCCCGAGTTCGTGAACGCGAGTGTGACGTGGAAGGGCCAGTCCTTCCACACGCGGTCAGGCCATGCGACGCGGTCGAGGTGCAGGTTGTACCCCAGCACGCGTTTCATGGCCTGCAGCCTGGCCTGGTTGCCGTTCCACTCGTGCCCGCCGGCCGGGCCGAGGCCGGTGAAGTGGTAATCGCGGATCACCGTCATCACGTCGTTGAAATCGTTCGACCAGCATTGCTTCTGGTCGTCGTTCGGGCTCTCGCCGGTGACCGGGTTGGATTTCCAGTTGTGCACGGCCGCGGTGTTCACGTGCGTGAAGCCGTAGTGGAGGTTCCAATCGCCGGAATCCTCGCAGTCGGGAAACCCGTAGAGGCAGGGCCCGGTGAAGGAGGGGAAGAAGTCCTCGTGGAAGCCGAACGGCACGCCCATGGAATCCGGATCGCGGGCGTAGCGTATCTGCACGGGGGTGTTGGTGAACAGCCGGTAGGCGTCGCGCACAGCGATCTTCGCCGCGTTGCTCGGGGCATGATCCTCGCACCCCGACTGGTGCCACTCGCCCCAGAGGCCGAGCATCCCGGCCTGGACCGCGGTGATGCGTGGATCGCCGTCGTAGCGGGCGCGGATGGCGGCGACGTACTGGGTCATCTGGGCGATCATGGCCGCGTGATTCCAATCGGGCGTCCAGCCCGGCCCGTCGCCCGCGCAGCTTGTGTAGGTCCAGTAGGGGATGTTCAGCGGCGCCTCGATCAGGAAGCGGGGAAAGTCGCGCTGCAGTTCGCCGCCGGTGTAGAAGCCCGTCATGCCGCTGCTTTCGCCGTCCGGGTAGTCCGCTACCGGGCGCAGGATGAAGGTGGCCAGGGGATGGTCGTCGAGGATCGGCTTGAGGTGGTTGGTTTCGAATGAACCCCAGGCAAAGACCTGGTCTGCTGTCTCGACCTCGCGCCAGGGCATGTAGACATGGTAGACGGTCGCCCCGTAATAATTGTCGGGTTCGCCAGCCGCGTAGTCCGTGCCCCAGAGGATGAATCCCTTGTGCGGATTGTCGAGGTCGAGTTCGGCACGGTCCGGCCGCATATCCGCCGGGTGTGCGCGGCCACAGAACAGCAGAAGAATCAGTCCTTGCTGGAGAAACCGGCCTATTCCCGATCGCGAGACAGCCGTTTTACTCACGCTGTGGTCCCGGTATTCGTTGTGCCTCCCTCCCGGGCCCGCGCCATACTTTGCAAAGTGTGGCGCGGGGTGATCAGGATTGACGCCAAGCCAATCTCACGAGAGTGGCCCGCACCGATGAAAGAGGGCGGCGAATCCTGTACGTGTTGCCGCGCCGCTCGACGTACCCCCGCCTCCGCAGTTTGTCCATGTGCCGTAAGGCCGCTCGCCTGGAAATTCCGGTCTTGTGGGACAACGAACGAATCGTCCCGTGGCCCCTGGAAAGTGCCTGGACAAGTTGAACGCGGCGCGAGTGAGTGAAGCCGGTTAGGGCGAAGCGGATGTCCTCTATGGACGCCTTGCCGCTTTTATAACTATTTATCATGCAGGATAATAAAGTGGCGGCCTGCGGCATCGACGGGTCCGGGGCAGCGCGATAAAAAACACGGGGCCCAACGCGCGTCGGTTGGAGCATGCCTCGGGCGTTCAATATCCGCAGGTATTGACTCGCCACGGCCACGGGCAGGCGCACGCCCTGGGCGACCTCGGACACATGCCGATAGGGATGGAACACCAAGTAGCGAAGCAAGAGGAGCCGTTGACGATTGGCCAGCGCGCGGCAGGTGCGCCACAGGGTCGGGGCAGCCGGTGCTGGAGCGGATTCCACCATGGCCACACTTTGCAAAGTGTGGCCATGGGTGTCAAGCTATCCTGGCGGCCGGCAATGGCGCGAATCTCGGGGTAGAAAAAGGAGCGTTGACGGATCCCGGCACGCAGTTCGTGTGGCGCCGCGCGGGGAACTGCGACCCGCCGCCCTGCGCCGGCGGCCGGTGTCCGTTCGTGTGGGAGGACCGGACTTTTTGGTCGAACGAGAAGGGCCTCGTGTTTATGATGGCCGCGCGTCGTGTACATTCATGCCCATGCTGCTTTCGGCTGGATCCTGGCGCAGGTGGTGGGCCGGGGCGATGCGCGCTTTCGCCGCGCCGTCTTTCTCTCGGCTATCGCGCCGGACTTCGATGCGATGGCCTATCTGCTCGGTCTTTCCATCTCGCTCGATCAGCATCATGTTTGGACGCATAACCTGCTCTTCTCCTGGGCGCTATCACTGGCGGCCATGCTGTATTGCCCGAACATGAAAATGCGCATCCTTCTGCTTACCCAGCTAGCGTTCTATGCCCACTACTTCGGCGACTACTTCTTCACCACGTGGCCGCTGTGTTTCCTCTATCCCTTTTCGCCCCGCCCGTTTCTAAGCGCGCACGCCTTCCATTTGTGGCATCCGGTCAACCAGTGGCTGGGAGCCGTACTGGCCGCCGTGGCGCTGATGCTCTGCTTTGTTTGCCGACGCACCCCGCTGGAATTGGTTTCGCCGGCGCTGGACCGGGCGGTGGTGCGCGGGCTCGGAGCCCGCCTGGCGTCCTTGCGGTCTTTCATGAATCGCGGGAGGCGGCGACCCGACCCCCCCCCTCAACCCGGATCGGGGGAGCGCACAAATCGGAGAAGAAGTATTGAACGGAAGGAATCAAAAGGGTAATGATAAGGTCTGGGTCTAGACCCTCCGAATGACGAACGCGTGGCCAGTATGGAGATCGGTGGCTGCGGCAGCCTGCGTATTCCTTGCCTCCACGGCAGGCGCCCAAGCCCAGGCCGAGGGTCCTGAGGAGCTCTACCGGCGCGGCGTCGGTGAGTTCGCCGCCGGCAATTACGCGGAAGCCGCCACCGCGTTCAAGGAACTGATCACCAACTTCGGCAACGAGCCCTCGTTGGCCGCGCAGATGGAAGGCGCCTTCTACGCCTACGGCTGCTGCCTGTATAACCAGGGCCAGCACGCGGACGCGATCGAGGCCTTCAAGTCATACGCCGCGAAGTACCCCGAGGCTCGCTACCGCGATGAGGCGCTCTACCGCATCGCCGTCGCGCACCAGATCCTCGAGGCGTGGGAAGCCGCCGTCGCCGCCTACAAGGACCTGCTGGCCCAGTACCCGCGTTCCGCGTATGCGGAGGACACCGCCTACCAACTCGGCATGGTCTTCATGTTGCAGGACAAGCTGCCGGAGGGCGTGCAGGCCTTCGCGGATTTCATGACCGCTTTCCCCGCGTCGGAGTACTGGGGCCAGGCGGGGGCGTTCATCGCCCGGGCGCTTTTCGACCAGGACAAGGTCGTCGAGGCCATTGCCATGCTTCAGAAACTCGAGCAACGGCCCCGGAGCTGGAGCGTGATCACCTACTGCAATTTCCTGGCCTTCGAAATCGGCGACGCCGCCTTCGACGAGACAGAATACGAACTGGCCCTCAAGGCCTATCGCCGGGTGAAGCCGCGCGCTATCCTGCTGCGGAGGCAGGGGGAGACCGTTGAGACCCTCCGGGCCGAACTGGAGCGCTTCCGGCGGGCCAAGGCTGCGCCGGAAAAGGTCCAGGCCCGCTTCATGCAGGAGCGCCGCCTGCAGGGATCGCTGGCCCAGGCGGAGGAATTGTTCAAGAAGCTGGAGTCCCTGCCGGATTACGATGCCAACCTCTACCACCGGATCGGGCGCTGCTTCTTCAACCTGGACCGCTTCTGGGAAGCCCGCGTGGCGTTCATGCGGGTGGTCGAGATCGCCTCGGAGGACAAGATCCGGGAGGCAGGCCACTTCGACCTGGTGCTCTGCCTTTCGCGCTTGCGACGCTTTGATGAGCTGATCGACGAGGCCGACCGTTACCTGGATCGCTACGACCCGGAATGGACACGAAATTGAAATGAGCCGCGCGCGGGTCATGCTGTCCCTGCTGGCGATCGGGATCCTGGCGCTTTCGCCGGATGCCCGGGCCGCGCGGTGGCAGAAGTTGAGCAACTGCCAGTTGGCCGCCGGCCGGCCGCACGACGGCGACACGTTGAGCGTGACCCACGCGGGCCAGGACTATGTTTTCCGGCTCTATTTCGTGGACGCCGCCGAAACCAACCGCGAGAACGCCGCTTTCCTGGTGAACCAGGCGACCTACTGGGACATCCCGGACATGCACGTGGTCCGGGTGGGGCGCGAGGCCAGCGAATTCGTCGAGAAGACGCTGCAGCCCGGATTCGCGGTGCTGACGCAATGGGAGAAGGCCGGCGGCACCGCGGAATCGCCCGTGCACTTCGCGATGGTGCAGGTCGGGGAGGACGACCTGGCGGAACTACTGGTGGAGCAGGGTCTCGCCCGGATTCACGGGGCCAGCACGCCGCCGCCCGATGGAACCAGCCTCGAGGATTTCACCCACCGCCTCCGCCAGGCCGAGTCCAGGGCGAAGCATCGGAAGGCGGGCGCCTGGGGGATCGCGGAGCCGCCCGAGCCCGGCGCGGCCCTCTCGGTCACGCCCGCGGCGGACCAGGCGCCGCCCCCGCCGGTCCAGTGGCCCAACGTGCCCATCGTCGCGTTCCTGCGCGCGGAGGCCTACGTCAACACGGAGCGGTTCGAGGAGGCCGAGGTGGCGATGCGCGCGCTGCTGCGCCGCTTCCCGGAGCACGTCCAGAAGCCGCGCATCGAGTTCTACCTGGGTCTTTCGCTCGCCATGCAGGAGCGGTTCGAGGAGGCGGTGACCATCCTCCGCAGCTGGCTGTCCAAGTATCCCACCCATCTCATGGCCACCGAGGTGCAATACTGGCTGCCGATCGCCCTTTTCTACGGGGGCCAGTACGGCGAGGCGCGGCCGCTCTTCGAGGAGTACGCCGCGAAGAACGGCATGAGCATATACGCGCCCGAGGCGCTCTACCGCGCCGCGCTGTGCCAGTATGCCGTCGAGGATTTCGAGGGGGCCGCCGAGTCGCTGGAGGCATGGGTGCAGGCCAACCCGGACCACTATTTCCACTGGGAGGCGCTGGTCACGCTGGGCGACGCCCTGGCCGCGATCGGCGAACTGGACCGCGCCAAGGGCGCCTACCTGCGCGTCGAGAAGGCCGGCGGCGCCTTCCAGTACATGGCCCTGACGCAATGCGCGAAGGTCTTCAAGGCGCTCGGCACGCCGGACGATTTCAGGGACATGGCCGAGGCCTTCGCGGCGTTTATCCGCGAGAATCCTGACAACGACAACATCATCGACGCGGCGTACCAGGCCGGCTGGGCCCTCCGCCAGAACCGCCGCCTGGACGAGGCGCGGCGGCTCTACTGGAGCATGATCGAACTGCACGGCAACACCGTGGGCTGGGACGGGTTCGACCTGATGCTCCAGGACCTGGCGGGGATGTACGGCGACGAGCCCGGCGGCTTCCCTGCCGTCCTGGCGGAGAAGAAGCAGAAGGCCCTCGACGACAAGCGGATGACCCTCGCCGCCCGCCTGAACATGGCAGACGTCCAGATCCGCCCGCCCGAGGAGCAGGGCCGCGCGGCCCTCATCCTGGCCTCGAGTTTCAAGCCGGAGCAACTGGGCCTCGAGACCCTGGCGTGGCTCGGCGATCAGCTGGTCCAGCAGGGGAAGACGAACGAGGCCTCGATCTGTTTCGAACAACTGTTGAAGATCGGGCCGGAATCGATGAACGCCGCCCTGGCCCATACGAGGTTGGCGGAGCAATTGGTCAAGGCGGGCCGCGCCGAGGAGGCGCTGGTCCATGCGGATGCCGCCCTGGCCAACCCTGCCGAGCCGACGCTGGTCATGGAGGCGACGTTCGCGCGCGCGAAAAGCCTCCAGGCCGCCGAGCGGTACAGCGAGGCGATCGCGGACTACGCCACCGTGCTGGCGAACCGCTCGAGTCCCCGGGCGCTCAAGCCCGAGTCCCTGCTGGCCACCGCGGCGTGTCTCGAGGCGCAGGACCGGCCGCGGCAGGCGATCCCGTATTACCAGCGCATTTACGTGCTGTACGGAGCGTACACGGGCGCCGTCGCGCAGGCCTACCTGAAGAGCGGCGCGGCCTTCGAGGAGATCAAGGATTTCGAGTCGGCGGCGAAGACCTATCGAGAAATGCTGGAGCTGGATTCGATGTCCGGCACGAAGGAAGCCGTCGAGGCGCGGCAACGGCTCGAGCGGTTGGGCGTCTAGGACGGCGGCGATGAAAAACGGCATGAGAGCAAGACATGCGATCGCGGGGACCGCGATCCTGCTGGGCGCGGCGCTGGGCGCCTTCGCGCAGACCCCGGCCGAGCCGGGCGTGGGTCCGGCCCTGGTGCTGACCAAGGACGGCCAGTTCCCGGCGCGCCTGCTGCGGCGGGACCAGGAGATGCTCTGGGTCAGCAAGAGCACGGAGGACGGCAGCGCCTTCGAGGCCGGCATCCCGCTGGCCGACATCCAGAAGATCCGGATGCCCTCGCCCCGCGTATTCGCCGCCGCGGACGTAGCGGCCAACGACGAGCAATTCCGCGCCGTCCATGATGCGCTCGACCGGCTGATCCAGTCGCTCAAGCCGTTCCGCGGCCTGCCCGGCGTACCGATGGACGAGGCGATCCTGCGCAAGGGCCAGCTCTACGCGCGGCAGGGCCTGTGGCGCGAGGCGATCCGGCAGTACGAGGACATTCTCAAGCAGCCCTACGAGTGCGAGCAGAAGACCGCCGCGCGGCTGCGCGCCGGCATTGCCAGCGAACTCGCGGGCGACGCCAAGGCGGCCCTGACGTACTTCGAGAATGTCGTGCTGCCCGAGGACGACGAGGAGTTGCTTTCCACGGCGTTGTTCTCCCGCGCCAATGCGCTGGCCGCCGACGGCCGGCCGCAGGATGCCTTGCTGGATTACCTGCGCCTCGTCGTCTTCCACCCGTACATGCAGAACAATGAACTGCGCGGGCTCGAGGCGGCCGTCGGCTGCTACGCGCAGCTCAAGGATTGGGAGTCCCTGCACAAGACGGTGGCAGTCCTGCAGCAGGACTACCCGGGAACCCGCGAGAGCAAGCATGCCGCGGAGGTGGAGGCGGAGCACCGCGCGGAGATGGAAGCGGCCGGGACGGTGCTGGACGAGGGGGCGACCGTGGAGCCGGAGGGAGAGCCCTCCGCTGCCGCCGCATCCACCAGCGCGCCGCCCGTCCGGGCGGATACGGAGACGATCCAGGCGGATTGAAGGAAGATTTTCGAACCAGGAAAAGGAGCGGATATCCCATGAGCAAGAGAACGCTGCGCGGATTGACAATATTGATGCTGCTTCAGGCGGTGGCCATGACCGTGGTCTGGGCCCAGGAGCCCGCCGCGCCCGCGCCGGCCCCGGCTGCCGCCCCGGATGTGGCCGCTGCCCCGGCTCCGGCAGCCAAGAAGATGACGCTGTGGAACCTGATCGTGGTGGGCGGCTGGGCCATGTGGCCGCTCGGGGCTTGTTCCCTGGCCATGGTCGGGCTGGCCGTGCTTAACTTCCGCCAGATCAACCGCAAGCGGATGCTGCCGGAGGCCATCATCGCCCAGTTGCGGGTCGCCGCCAAGGAACAGAACCTCGAGACCATGGTGAACCTGGCGGCCAGCACATCCACCCTGTTCACCAACGGCCTGATGGCCGGTTTGCGCAAGTTCAACACGGAAGATCCTATGGGTTGCAAACCCAACGTGGAATCCGCCATTGCGGAGGCGGTCGGCCGCGAGGAGTCGCAGGCGAGTTTCTGGATCAACTTCCTGTCGCTTGTGACGGCCATGTCGCCCATGTGGGGGCTGATCGGCACAGTAAGCGGCATGATCGGCGCGTTCCAGAAGATCGGGTCCGGCGGCATGGGCAAGCCGGAACTGCTCGCCGCCAACATCGGCGAGGCCCTGATCACCACGGCAGCCGGGCTGATCATCGCCATTCCGTCCATGTTTTTCTACTTCCTCTTCCGCAACCTGCTGAACCGGATCATCCAGCAGGCGGAGTTGACCTATTCCCTGCTGCTGGACGACCTGACCGGTTCCACCTTCATCGTCGAGGAGGCGCCGCCGGCGTGACGGGGTTCCCATGAAGCTCCGAAAACAGCCCGAGCCGGAATGCGGGATCGACATGACCCCCATGATCGACTGCGTGTTCCTGCTGCTCATCTTCTTCATGTGCGCGGCGACGATGTCGCGGGTGGACCTCACGCCTGAAGTACGTCTGCCCATCGCGCCCAAGGCGGCCGTGCCCGAGGACCTGCGCGGCCGGGGCGTCGTGAATATCCTTCCCGTCGGGACCTTGAGTTCCTCCGGCGAGGTGACCCAGCAACGCCCGTTCATGGTGTACAAGGAGCTGGTGGATGATGCGGGCCTGCAGAAGGAAATTGCGGCGTTGCGTTCCGCCGATCCGGAACTGCGGATATACATGCGGATCGACCGCAACGCCGAGTTCGCGCTCGTGGGCCGGGCCATCAAGGCCTGCGCGGCCGCCGGGGTCATGGACATCATTTTCGGCACGTTCCAGAGCAAGCCGGGGAGCGAATCATGAAGCTCCGCCGACACCCGGAAGAGAAGCTGGAAATCCAGATGACGCCGATGATCGACTGCGTTTTCCTGTTGCTCATCTTCTTCATGGTCTCCAGCACGTTCTACCGGCAGGAAGCGGACATCGGATTCGCGCTGCCCGGCGTCGCGGACCAGTCCGAGGCCGTGGAGATCCCGGACGAGCAGATCATTGAGATCACGGCGGACGGCGGGGTCTTTCTGAACAGCCTGCAGTACGACAGCCCGGAGGACGCCAACCTGCCCGAGTTGCTCAAGACGCTGATCCGTTTCAAGCAGTCCGCCGACGCCAACAAGGTGCCGGCCCTCTTGACGATCGCGCCGGACAACAAGGTCAAGCACCAGCGCGTCGTGGATGTGCTCAACGCCTGCGCGGCGGCTAAGATTCAGAATGTGACCTTCACCGTCGGGGAGGAGGAAATGTGAACCCCGAGCCTTCCGTCCCCGTCCCGGCCGCGACGACGCGGCAGACGCGCAAGATGACGGCGCAGGCCGTGGTGGTCAGCGTCGTCCTGCACGTGCTCTTTGTCCTGGGCGCGGCCTACCTGACGATCATTGTCGTGCAGTCACGGCAGAAGATGATGTTCGAAGGCAAGAAGAATCCGTCCATCCCGGCCAAGAAGCTGGAGCACAGCATACGGGTCAAGCAGATGCAGAAGCAGGTGCGCAAGCCGCAGGTCATGCAGCGGCTCGTGACCGAGGCGCCGTCGAAGGTGGCGTTGCCCCAGATGCCCGACATGAAAACGCCGGACATCAAGAATATGCGTGACACGCCCCTGATGGGCGCTCGGGCCGGCTCGCTGGGCGGGTTGGGCGGTTCGGGCGGCGGGGCGGGCCGCGGGCTGACGGGCGGCACGGGCTATTCGGATACCAAGTTCTTCGGCGAAAACGTGCGCACACGCGCCATCATCATCTGCATGGACATCAGCCCCAGCATGGTCAACAAGGGGGTCGTCCAGGATGTGACGCAGCAGACTGTCACGATGATGGAAGCCATGCACCCCGGCACCCGCTTCAACCTCATCGTGTTCGTGGATGGGGCGCTGGCGTTCGCGCCGCAGATGGTGTTCGCCACGCAGGAAAACAAGCAGAAGGCCCTGGCGTGGCTCCAGAAGGGATTCGACTCGCACCGCGAGGGGAACCGGCCGGGCTATTCCGGCAGCACGTCCTCCGAGGCCATCCGGCTGGCGGCCGAGATGGGCTGCGACACGATGTTCGTCCTCTCCGATGATCCTCCATACTTGAAGACCGGCAACATGGAGACCGGCGTGGAAATCCCGGACCACCAGGACCAGATTCTGGCGTTCGTGAGGTCGATCGAAAGCAATACGGGACGCCCCACGAAAATCAACCCGATCCTGTACAAGCCCTTCAAGAACGAGCGGGGCGAAAAGGCCAAGACGTTTTACCAGACCGTAGCCCGCACCACCGGCGGGCGGATGAAGGTCATCGACGATTGATTCCCCTCGCCGCTTCTCTCGGCCGGGTCAGTCCTCCCTTTGCGGTGACATGTTTTATAAAACATGTCACTGGCGCGGGGGCTCTAAAAAGACTGGAAATACGCGTGGATTCATGCACAATGCCGCCCTTCAGACCACAAAACGGAAGGGTAAACCATGGCGAAGAAGTTCAGCGATTTCCGCGTAAAGGACCTCCGGCTTGCCGATTTCGGCCGCAAGGAGATCGAACTGGCCGAGCACGAAATGCCGGGCCTCATGGCCCTGCGCGAGGAGTTCGGGAAAAAACAGCCCCTGCGTGGCGCCCGGATCACCGGCTCGCTGCACATGACCATCCAGACCGCGGTCCTGATTGAGACCCTCCAGCACCTCGGCGCCCGCGTGCGCTGGGCCAGCTGCAACATCTTCTCCACCCAGGATCATGCCGCCGCCGCGCTCGTCACGCGCGGCACCCCCGTCTTCGCCGTCAAGGGCGAAACGCTGGAGGAATACTGGGAATACACGGACCGCATCCTCGACTGGGGGAACGGCCAGGGCCCGAACATGATCCTCGACGACGGCGGCGACGCCACCTTGTACGTGCACCTCGGTTGCCAGGCCGAGGACAACCCGAAGATCCTCGACCGCAAGCCGGGAAGCCACGAGGAGAAAATCCTGCTGGCCCAGTTGAAGAAGGCGATCCGCCGGAATCCCGGCCGCTTCCACCGGATCGTCAAGGGCATCCGGGGCGTCAGCGAGGAGACCACTACGGGCGTTCATCGCCTGTATAAGATGCACGAGAAGGGCGAGCTGCTGTTCCCGGCCTTCAACGTAAACGACTCGGTCACCAAGTCGAAATTCGACAACATCTACGGCTGCCGGCATTCGCTCGTCGACGGCATCATGCGCGCCACGGACGTCATGGTCTCCGGCAAGGTCGCCGTCGTCGCCGGCTACGGGGACGTGGGGAAGGGGAGCTGCCAGGCCCTCAAGGGCCAGTGCGCCCGCGTGATCGTGACCGAGATCGACCCGATCTGCGCCCTGCAGGCCGCGATGGAAGGCTACGAGGTCATGACCATGGACGAGGCCTGCCGCCTCGGCGACATCTTCGTCACGGCCACGGGCTGCTGCGACGTGATCACCGAGCAGCACATGCGCCGGATGAAGAACCTGGCCATCGTCTGCAACATCGGCCATTTTGACCACGAGATCCAGGTCGAGCCCATGCGCAAGTACCGCTGGGAGGAGATCAAGCCGCAGGTGCACCGGATCCACATGCCCAGCGGCCGGAGCATCATCCTGCTGGCCGAGGGCCGGCTGGTCAACCTGGGCTGCGCCACGGGCCACCCCAGCTTCGTGATGTCCAACAGCTTCACCAACCAGACCATGGCCCAGATCGAACTCTACTCCAACCCGGGCAAGTACCCGGTGGGCGTGTACGTGCTGCCGAAGCACCTTGACGAGAAGGTCGCGCGGCTGCATATCGGCAAGATCGGGGTCAAGCTGGAGAAGCTCTCCAGGAAGCAGGCCGCCTACCTCGGCGTGCCGGTGAACGGCCCTTACAAGCCGGGACACTACCGGTACTGATCCCCGCGCGCCACGCCGTGGCGCGCTACCGAACCAGCGGCGCCGCACCATGGTGTGCGGCCGGACTTATTCCATGATCACGACCTTCCAGTCGTGATCGTGGTAATCCGGGTTCCCGGTCCAGGCCTGGCCCAGGTTGTTGACGCGGGCGCCCTCGAGGTCCGCGTCGTGCAGCAGGTAGTTCTCGATGGAGCCCTGCGGGCTGAAGGCCTTGAGCTGCACCACGTAGAAGTTGTCGCCGCGCCGGGTGTATTCCGGGGGGATGTAGACCTTCCAGATGTCCACCATCACGCTGCCGAATTCCGGCTTGCCGCGGAACACGCCCGCGTTCTCCCCCGTCACGTCCAGGATCGCGTTGGCAAACCAATCCGCGATGACCCAGAACTCGCGCTCGCCATTCCACCAGCGCACGAAGACCTGCTCCTCCGCGTCACCGGCAAACTGGTTGGCGGTCATCACGTAGATCGTGACCCCGTCATCGTCGGGAACTTCCGTCTTGCCGTTGCCCAGGAACGTGAACGCCTGGCCGGGGACGAATTGGATGGCCCGGTTGTCCTCCCCGCTGGCCGAATGAAAAGCCCAGTCCACCTCCACCGCGGCCGCGGAGAAAACTCCGAGCAGCAGGCCGAATCCAAAGGCGCCCTGCACCCCTCGCAACGTCTTCATGCATACTCCTTTACTACGCATCGCCGGCAACGGCGACGGATGAACGACTGGAAGAATAGCAGGCTTGGTCCGCCATTTCAAGAAACCGGCCGACGACTTCTCCACCCCCTTGCCAGGGTCAGCGGCCAGTTGAAGGCCAGGTCGAACATCCGGTGTTCCAGCAGGGCACCGGGCTGGCCGTACACGGGGATCGCGCGGACGGCGCGGGTGGCCCAGCGGGCGGCCAGGTAGCGCGCGAGCGCTGGGAACGCGCTGACCATCTGCAGCGGGAAAGCCATGTAGCCGACGTAGCGCCAGAAGGAGAGGGCCAGCGCGATCCGGAGCCTCCGGGCGGAGCGGCGCTTCAGGGCGACGGCCACGACGAAGAGCCCGCGCGCGAGCGAGCCCGGCGACATCGGGAAGACCGCGAAGAACGCCAGGCCGTAGGCCGCCAGACGCGCGCCCTCGGCCCAGCTCAAGTCCCGCGTCAGAGAGTACCAGGCGGCCCCGGCGAGCACGGTGAGATTCGTGAGCGGGAGCATCGCCAGATGAACGGCCAGGCAGGTCAGGTAGGTCTGGAGCATCGGATCGTGGACCTGCCCGCGTATCCGCTCCGCCTCGGCCGGCGTCAGCATGCCCTGGGCCAGTCCCTCCTGGACTTCTTCCATCAGCCGGGCGTTGCGCATCTCGGGGCGGAAGAGCATGTGCCAGGAAAACGCCAGCTTGCGAAGCGCGGCGTGAACAAGCCCCGCGCGTCGCTCTGGAACTGGCGCGGGCCTGTCCTCGGGAAGCCCCACCCGGACCGTACCCGGCGCGGGGAGTCGCCCGGCCTCCATGTCCCGCAGGAGCGGCAGCAGGTCCACGAAATGGTCGGCCCGGCTCTCGACGTACTGGCGAAGGGCGGGCAGGTATAACGCGGTCCCCGGGAAATCCACGGCGGTCCAGCCCGCGTGCGGAGAGGCGGCCGCGTCGATTCGCTTGAGCGCATTCCGCTGGCTGATCCACGTGGACCACCGATATTGTCGGGCCAGGTCGGCGGCGCCGAGGCGCTGGAACAGGCGCTCCAGCCGCGCCATGAAGAGGCGCTTGGCATCGTATTCGGTTCGGAAGGCGGCCGGATCGTCCCGCTCGGGATGGTCGGAGGGGACGGGGCGATCCCACAAACGGTCGTCCGTCTCCATTTTCCAGTAGCGGCCGTCGATCCATTCCTCCACGATTCCGATCCAGCCGCGCCCGGGATCGAAAAACGTGGCCCACGCGTCGGCAAGGGCGGATTCCGTCCCCAGTTCGATCCCGGCGGCGCGCCGCGCCAGCTTGCGGAACAGCGCGGCCTGCCGGGCCTGCCGCGCCTCCTGAAGATGGCCGCGCCGGATTCGCAGCAGGACGATGTGGCCCTCGGGAAGCCCCTGTTCCGGGGCGCCGGGCGGCAGCACGAGCGCCCGGCAAGGCGCCCCCGGCGGCCCGGCGGCGTCCAGCGTGCGCAACGCGAGCGGGAACCCGGCCGCGCCGAAGAGACCGGCGGCCCTGATTTCCAGGAGCGCCCCTGCGGGAAATGCCGGGAGTCGCGCCATCGGACCCGCGGTCAGAAGATCTTGAACTTGGGCAGGTCCTGGATGTCGATCATGCCCATCAGGCGCCCGCCCTCGTCCACGATGATGAGATCGTCGATGTTGTGCTGCTCGAAGATGGCCAGCACATCCACGGCCAGGTGCCCGCGGGTCAGCCGTATCGGCTCGCGGGTCATCACGTCCGCCATGTTCAGCGACGCCACGTTGCGGGAGTTGTCGACGATATGCCGCCGCAGGTCGCCGTCGGTGCAGATGCCGACCACCGCGTCGCGGTCGTCCACCACCACGGCCGAGCCGGAGCGGGCGGCGGTCATCGCCAGCACGGCGTCCTGCACGCGGGTGTCGGGCCGGACCTTCGCCACGCGCTCGCCGGTCCGCATGATGTCCTCCACGCGCATCAGCAGCGTGCGCCCGATGGCGCCGCCGGGGTGGAGCTTGGCGTAGTCCTCCAGCTGGAAGCCGCGGGCCTCGAGGAGGACCATGGCCAGGGCGTCGCCGACGGCGAGCGTGGCGGTCGTGCTGGCCGTGGGCGCCATGTTGAACGGGCAGGCTTCGCGGTCCACCTGGACCGGCACGACGATGTCGCACAGCTTGGACAGGGCGCTTTCCGGGTCGCCGGTCAGCGCGATGGCCGGCATGCCGGTGCGCTTGACGGCGGGCAGCAGGGCCAGCAGTTCCTCGGAGGCGCCGCTATAGCTCAAGACGACCAGGGCGTCGTTCGCCTGCAGCAGGCCCAGGTCCCCGTGCATGGCGTCGGAGGGATGCAGGAAGAGGGACGGCGCCCCGGTGCTCGTGAGCGTCGCGGCGATCTTCTGGCCGATCGGCTGGTTCTTGCCCACGCCGGTAACGACGATCTTGCCGCCGCGACCGAGCCGGTCCAGCAGGCATCGGACGGCCTGCTCGAAGGCCGGGCCCAGCCCGTCGCGGACCTTGGCCAGGGCGGCGCTCTCGGTATCCAGGACCTCGCGGGCGCGTTGGATGATATTCAACAAACGCTCTCCTTCCGCTTTTTCCAATGTTTGGAAAAAAAGCCGCGGTTTTTTCCAATGTTTGGAAAAACCATGGGCCGATTTTTCCAATGTTTGGAAGAAATCTCCAGCCCTATTTTCGAGGCCCTCCTGGCGCCCTTCGCGCCTTCGGTTCAATTCGGAGCCGGCGTGAACCCGACGGGGGCGGGCCGGCGGCGCAGGAGGTTCCAGGCGGTGCTTATGATCAGCGCGACGGCCAGCAGGTCCAGCACCAGGCAGATCGCGCCGACGAGCAAGCTGCCCTTGTGGAAGAGGTTCAGGATGGCGAGTTGCGTGAGAGCCGTGACCGTCGTGACGCACATGAACAGCATGGGCAGCAGGACGTACCCGCTGCGCTTGCCGCTGCGACGCAGCCACGCGTACACCACCAGCAGCGCGAGCGCCGCGAGGAGCTGGTTGGTGGCCCCGAAGGCCGGCCATACCGCCTGCCACGCGGGCATGAGCTTCCCGCCGGGCCCCGGGATCTGGCGGAAGACCACGAGCGCGGGCAGCAGCAGGCTGGCCGCCGTCCCGGCGTAGCGGGCCAGGCGCCCGCTCAAGCCGAAGATCTCCTCGAAGATGAACCGGGCCAGCCGCGTGCAGGTGTCCAGCGTCGTCAGCAGGAACGAACTGACCGCCATCAGCCCGAACGTGACGGCCGCCTGGCGGGGGATATGCAGCGCGGCCAGGAAATCGCCCAGCCCGCCCGCGAAGATGGCCACCGGCGTCTTGCCCGCGGGCTTGTCGGCCAGGACCATGACCGTCGCCAGGGCCACCAGGCCGAGGACGGCCTCGACCAGCATGCCCCCGTAGGCCACCGTGCGCGCGGACTTCTCGTTCGAGAGCTGCTTGGACGTGGTCCCGGACGCGACGATGGAATGGAACCCGCTGACCGCGCCGCAGGCGATGGTGATGAAGAGGGCGGGGAACATCCCCTTCAACTCGGGATGGGTCCAGCCCGAGAAGGGATTGTACCGTATCGCGACCGTGCCCTGCGCCGCGGACGTCAGCAGGCCGACGACCCCGCCGCCGACGCAGGCGTACAGGAGGAAGGAGGAAAGGTAGTCGCGCGGCTGGAGAAGGATCCACACGGGCAGGATCGAGGCGAGGAAGCAGTAGACGATGAGCACCGCCAGCCACGTGTTCTTGGCGTTGCCCAGGAGCAGCGCCTCCGGAATCCGGTCCGCCCGGAGTGGCAGCAGGTGGCTGACCCAGAGGGCCAGAAACACCAGCGGCACGAAGATCAGCGTGGCCTTGCCCACCGGCACGTTGAACCGGTAGAGCGAAAGCCCGAAGAGCACGGCGAGGCCGATGTAGAGCATGGAGGCCGTGGCCACGACACCGCCCTGGTGCAGCTGGAGGTCGGCCGTCTCCGGCTGCGTCACCGGCACGAACGTGGACGCCGTGAGGTCCATGAAGACGATCTGGACGTACATCAGCGTCAGCCAGATGAAGATCAGGAACACGTAGTAGGCCGCGGGATTGAGCAGGTCGCGGCACATTTCGCCGATCGAACGCGCCCGGTGGCGCAGGCTGGCGATGAGCGCGGTAAAGTCGTGCACGCCCCCGATGAAAATGGAACCGACCAGGATCCAGAGCAGCGCGGGGAACCAGCCGAAGGCGAGACCGGCGATGATGGGCCCGACGATCGGGCCGGCGCCGGCGATGGAACTGAAGTGATGGCCGAAGAGCACGGCCGTCTTCGTCGGAACATAGTCCACCCCGTCCTGCAACGTGACCGACGGGGCGACACGGTCGGCCCGGACGTCCAGGTTCCGCTCCATGAACCGCCCGTAGATGAAATAGCCGGCCGCCAGCGCGGCGCAACAGGCCAGGAAGAGTAATGCGAGCATGCGAGTGCGTCTCCCACCGGAACATGCCGGACAGGGGAACGTTAGCACAAAGCCCGGCGGCGGCAAGAGCGAAGGGGCGGAACTCAACCCCGCCGGAAGCGGGCGATGTACATCCCGTCGCAGGGGCCGTCCCACGGCCACACCCAGAACCGGCCGTCCGTGTCCGCCCCGTTCAGCGGGTGCGGACCCGGCTCCAGGCGGAATCCGGGATGGGCGCGGAGGAACTGGCCGGTGACGTCCAGGGTCTCGATCCGGGTCAGGGTGCAGACCGAATAGACCAGGCGTCCGCCGGCCTTCAATTCCATCGCGGCCCGCGAGAGGATGTCCAGTTGCCGGGCGGCCAGCCGCTGGACATCGGCCCACGCCGTGCGCCAGCGCGCGTCGGGATTCCGCGACCACGTGCCCAGCCCGGAGCAGGGGGCGTCCACGACGACGCCGTCCAGGAGCGGGCCCCCGGCCCGTTTCGGGTCCGCCGGATGAAGGATCGAAAATCCTGCCCGCGCCGCGCGGCGGGCCAGCGCGCGGAGCGCGTCGGCCCGGACGTCCGATACGGAAATCCGGCCCCGGTCGTCCATGAGGTCCGCGAGATGGAGGGCCTTTCCGCCCGAACCCGCGCACGCGTCGCCCCAGTGGTCGCCCGGCCGGGGTGCGGCCAGCAGCCCGACGACCTGCGAGGCGAGGTCCTGTACCTCGAACAGCGCGCGGATGTCCGCGGCGAGTCGCGGCAGAGGCGACGAACCCGGCACGGCCAGGGCCGAGGGCACGGTGGGATGGGCGGAGACAGTTATCGCCTCCCGTTCCAGCGCGGCCCTCGCGACACCTTCCCGGCCCCGCCGCACGCGCAGCCAGGTCGGCGGCCGGCGTTGAATGGCGTCGAGAAACCGATCGGCCTCGCAGGCCAGGCAGCCCGGGACCCACGCGGGGACCAGGTTTTCGGGCCGGAGCGGATCGGCCCGATTCAGCCAGCGCGTCGCCAGGGCGGCCTTTTCCGACAGGGTGAGCCGACCGGCCGGGAACAGCGTGCCGTCACCCGCCAGCGCCGCGCCCGCGGGGTGCGGCGCCTCCGCGTCGAGCGCCCAGGCGAGGGCGCAAGCCTTGCATTGCACCGTTCCGGGCAACCAGCCCCGCCATCGGAAGAAAGAGAAGACGAGGTCGCCCAGGAATCGCCGGTCGCGCGAGCCGCATTCCGGGTGCGCGCGGAAATATTCCTGGAGCGCGGCGTCGGCCGGCCGGCCCTCCGCCACGGCATCGGCGATCCGCGCTGCTAGCGCGGCCGCGAGCGCGGCTTGCCGGGCCGCTACATCCGGGCGCGGGCCGGGGTGGGGGCTTGGATTCATCCGCACCGACTATAATATATCCGGCCCGGACTTGCAGCCCCGCGCGCTTCCTTCGGGCTTGATTCCGGGCGGCATCTCCATAACATCCCACGGGAACAGCAGGAGAACGCCATGGCGACAGAATTAGCCTTTGCATTGATCAACCCGTACACGATCTCGAAGTCCCGCACCGGCGGCGTCATCGGCCGGCTCTTGACCCGCACCGGCCTGGAACTGGTCGCCGCGCGCATGTTCGGGCCCAGCCAGGAGCTGGCGGAGAAGTACGCCGCCCTGCTGCGGGGCGACCCGGCGACGGAAGAGGAGGAGCGGCAACTGCTGGCGGACTACGTGCAGCGCTGCTACGCGCCCGACACGAAGACCGGCAAACCGCGGCGCGTGCTGATGCTGCTGTTCGAGGGCGAGGACGCCATCGTCAAGATCGCGAAGGCCACCGGCAAGGTGCGGCACAGCACGGAGGCCTCCGACACCGTGCGCGGCACCTACGGGGACTTCATCCGCGACGAGCACGGCCAGGTGCGCCATGTCGAGCCGGCCGTGATGGTGGGTTGGACGCACGATTCAGCGGGCGCCGCGCTGCGGCTCTGGGCCGACTACAGCGAGCGGGACGGCGGCCTGGTCGAGGCGGCCGTGGACGTGTATACGGGCGCGGACCATTACCAGCGCACGCTGGTGCTCATCAAGCCGGATAATTTCCGCTTCCCCAGCGCGCGGCCGGGCAACATCATCGACATCTTCTCCGGCTCCGGCCTGCGCATCATCGGCGCGAAGGTCCACCGCATGACGGTCGCGGAGGCCGAGGAATTCTACGGGCCCGTCCGCCAGGTGCTCCGGGCCAAGCTCAAGGGTTCGGTCGGGCAGCGCGCGGCGGCGGCCCTCGCCAAGGAACTGGGCTTCGAGCTGCCGCCGGATACCGTGGCGCAGTTGGGCGAGACCCTCGGCCCGATGTACGGCGACGACCAGTTTTACAAGATCATCCAGTTCATGACCGGCCAGTGGGGCCCCGCCTGCACGCTGGAGGAGAAACAGAAGAAGGGCAAGGAACGCTGCCTGGCCCTCGTGTACGCCGGGCTGAACGCGGTGGAGAAGATCCGCGGGATCCTCGGGCCCACGGATCCCAGCAAGGCCCAGCCCGGCTCGGTCCGCAAGGAGTTCGGGCAGGATATCATGGTCAACGCGGCCCACGCCTCCGACTCGCCCGAGAACGCCGCGCGGGAAATGAAGATCATCCGCGTCGAGGACAGTATGATCCGCGAGTGGGTGGACCGCTACTATCCCGCGAAAGGCGCCTGATGAACTTGAACCGGGTCCCGCCGGCGCCGCCGGATGCCATTCTCGGCCTGACGGAGGCGTTCAAAAAAGATCCCCGCCCGGAGAAGATCAACCTGGGCGTCGGGGTGTTCATGGACGACACCGGCCGCACGCCGGTGCTCCCCACCGTCAAGCAGGCCGAGGAAGACCTGGCGCGCGAGGAGACCTCCAAGTCCTACCTGCCCATCGCCGGCCTGCCGGCCTTTGGCGAACGCGTGGCGGACCTGGTCTTCGGGGCCGGGCACGAGGTCGTCCGGTCCGGCCGCGTGCGCATGGCCCAGTCGCCCGGCGGGACGGGCGCGCTCCGCATCGGCGCGGAATTCCTGCGGAAATTCCTGCCTTCGTCAAAGGCCTGGTTGAGTGCGCCGACGTGGCCCAATCACAAGGGCGTTTTTTCCGCGGCCGGGCTCCCCGTGGCCGATTACCCCTATTACGATCCCGCCTCCCGCAGCCTGGCGTTCGGGAAGATGGCCGAGGCGCTGGACAGCGTGCCGGAAAACGACGTCGTGGTCCTGCACGTCTGCTGTCATAACCCCACGGGGGCGGACCTGTCCGCGGACCAGTGGCGCGAGGCGGCGGCGATCGCGGCGCGGCGGCGCTGGATCCCGTTCTTCGATTTTGCCTACCAGGGTTTCGGCGCGGGCCTCGAGGCCGACCGCGCGGGCCTGCTGCCGTTCCTCCAGGCCGGCCTGCCGGTCCTGGTCGCGGCCTCGTTCTCCAAGAACTTCGGGCTTTACAACGAACGCACGGGCGCCCTGGCGCTGGTCGCGCCGGACGCGGCGGAAGCGGCGGCGTGGCTGTCCCATGTCCAGGTCCTCGTCCGCGTCCTTTATTCCAATCCCCCCGCGCACGGCGCTGCGATTGCGGCGAGGATTCTCGGCGACCCGCTCGCGCGGGCCGACTGGGAGCGGGAAGTGGACGCCATGCGCGGGCGGATGGTGTCCATCCGCGACGCGCTGGTGAACGGGTTGCGCGCGCGCGGCGCCCCGGTGGATTTCTCCTTCATTCACGCCCAGCGGGGCATGTTCTCCTTCAGCGGGCTCTCCGACGCGCAGGTCGCGTTCCTGCGGGAGAAGAAGGCCATCTACATGGTCGGCGGCGGCCGGATCAACGTGGCCGGCATTACGACCCGTAACCTGGACTACCTCTGCGATTCCGTGGTCGAGGCCCTGCGCGCCGCACCGTGAGCGCCTCGGGAGAAAACGCTTGCGAAGGGATAGGGGAGCACGTAGATTGTGCGGGTCTTCACGGAAGATGGGGCGGTAGCTCAGTTGGGAGAGCGCCAGAATCGCACTCTGGAGGCCGAGGGTTCAACTCCCTTCCGCTCCACCAGCCTTCGCCGCAGCAACGCGGAGGCGAAAGATGCCCGCCGTGGGCTTGGCGAGACGGGCAGTCGCACGGAGAACACCTTCGATTCCGTCTCGCGCTTCCCTGCCATTTTGCCTGATCTGGTCTTTTCCCGCGACGGACATCTGCTACCATGCTGATGGGTGCGTGAAGATGGGGGCGGGACCATGGACTACGACAAGGACAAAGTCGACGAAATGACCCTGGCGCTCATGTGCCTGGTCATGTCGCCGGGGGCGGGGGGCGGGCGGGCCTGGAAGACCTTCGACTGGAATACGCTGGTTCGCCTTCACCGGAAGGGCTGGATCTCCGAGCCCAAGGTCAAGGAGATCTCGGTCGCCGTCACGGCGGAAGGCTTGAAGAAGGCCGGGGAATTGTTCAAAAAGCACTTCCAATGACCGCCCCGTCCGTTCTTCGCGCCCTGAAGCGTCAGGCCCATCCCGCCAACGTGGCCGGAATGGCCCGCTATGGCATCCGCACCCGGGGCGCGCTCGGCGTGTCCATCCCCGCGCTCCGCGCGATGGCGAAGGAAATCGGGCAGGATCATCAACTGGCCCTCGACCTGTGGGCGTCGGGGGTTCACGAGGCCCGCATCCTGGCCGGACTGGTCGCCGATCCCGCCGCGCTGACCGAGCGCGAGATGGAACGATGGGCCCGCGACTTCGATTCGTGGGACGTCTGCGACCAGGTCTGCTCGAACCTGTTCGACAAGACTCCTTCGGCCTGGCGGAAGGCCGTGGAATGGGCCGGCCGCGACGAGGAATTCGTCAAGCGGGCAGGCTTCGTCCTCATGGCCGCCCTGTCGGTCCACGACAAGGCCGCGCCGGACTCCGCCTTCATGAAATTCATGCCCCTGATTCGGCGCGAGGCCCGCGACGAACGGAACTTCGTGAAGAAGGCCGTCAACTGGGCGCTGCGGCAGATCGGCAAGCGCAATGAACGCCTGCGCCGGGCCGCTGTCCAAACGGGCAAATCCATACAACGCCTGGATTCGCGAAGCGCCCGCTGGATCGCCGCCGACGCAATCCGGGAACTGACGTCACGCAGGCCGGCGAAACAGAAGGCGCAAAGGACGCGAGGACCGAGCCGGACTAAGACGCGAATGTCGACTTGAACCCTGAACCCTCCGCACTCTATATGGGCCAAAAACTCTGTCCTAAAATCATCCTGGAAGGCACCCGGCTGACCTTCAAGACGGACATTGCCTTTGCGCTCAACGAGCATCCCCGCATCGTCGGGCCGCGCAAGTACCGCTATCACTCGCCGCTGGTCTCGGGCGAATGGTGCGCGTTTACGAACTACCCGTGGGGTCGGGGCTTGATCAATTTCGCGCCCGAGGAAGAGGCCAAGGCCATGGAGACGTACGGGACCTGGGCGCGGCTCTTCGAACTGCTGCGCTACTACTCGTGGATCGTCGACCGGTTCCACCTGTCCACGCGGGCCTGCCAACTGCAGGAGCGCCGCAAGGACTACGACTTCCGCTGGCTGGAGCAGCGGTTGCTGCCGCTCGGGTTCCGGCTGGTCCTGTGCACGCGCTCGCCCGATTCGTTCCGGGCGGCGCGCGCGGAGCGCCTGAAGGTGTCCGGGAAGCCGTCGCAGTATGACGACCTGGACGCCTTCGTCCGCGAGCAGGAACTGCTGCGCCGGCTGGCCTCGGAATCCATCCTGCCGCGCCTGGAACTCGACGTGTCCGGCAACAGCGTGCCCGCCGCCTGCGAGCGCATCGCCGACTGGCTCGAGCAGACCGGCGGCCTGTACATGGCTTCATGAGCGCAAGCCGGGGCACAGCCATCCTGGCCCTGCTGCTGCTCGTGCCCGCGGCGAGTCTGGGTGTGGCGTCCGCGATGATCTTCTTCCCCGGCACGTGGCTGGGCCCCGTCATTTTCGGCGCCGCGAAAGCCTGGCTGTTCGGCCTGCCGCTGGCCTGGAGGCTGCTCGTCGAACGCCAACCGATCAGCCTCTCGCCGCCGCGGCACGGCGGCTTCGCGGTGGCGGCGATGTCGGGGCTGGCGATCTCGCTGGTCATCTGGGCGGCCTATCTCGTCGCGGGCGCGCGGTTGATCGACCGGGGATTCTTCGTCGATAAGCTGACGGCCGTCGGCCTGGGCTCGCCGGCCGCGTACGCCGGCGGCGCGGCCTACTGGATACTGGTGAACTCCGTGCTGGAGGAGTGCGTCTGGCGCTGGTTTTGCGTCCGCCAATGCGAACAACTGCTCCCGCGCGGGCCGGCGGTGATCCTCTCGGGGCTGTTCTTCACCGTGCACCATGTCGTGGCGTTGCGGGTTTATATGGGACCGATTCCGACGCTGCTCTGCTCGCTGGGCATCTTCACGGGCGGCGCGATCTGGTCATGGATGTACACGAGGTACCGGTCCATCTGGCCGGGCTACGTGAGCCACGCGATCGTGGACCTGTGCGTCTTCGGGCTCGGCGCGTGGCTGCTGTTCGGGCCGGCGGCGCCGTGACCGTCGGACGCGCGGAATGTTTTCCAATGTTTGGAAAAATGTGCGATGCTTTTTTCCAATGTTTGGAAACGCCCTCGCGTGGCTCCCGATCCTGCTGCTCGTGTTCCTCCTGGCCTTCACGCCGGGCATCGGCTTCATGGAGGATCTGGGGCGGCATCTCCTGTTGGGCCGGCTCATCCTCGATCGGGGGAGCGTGCCGGATACCAACCTGCTGACGTACACATGGCCGGACTACCCGTTCATCAACCATCACTGGCTGTCGGAGGTGGTGTTCTACGGCCTGCACCGGGCGGTCGGACTGCAGCGCCTGCCGTTCTGGCGCCGACAGGTCGCGGCCGACCAGCTCGTGTACGAACTGTACAGCCTGGCCTGCGTCAACGAGTTCCCGCGTCTCTGGCCGGCGCTGTGGGAGCTGCACCGACGGTACCCGGACTACCAGGTCGTCCACGAACTGCTGCGCGTCTGCGCCCCGCCCGAGGCCGTGGACGCGGTGAAGGATGTCATGGCCCGGCGGGCCCGTTGGCCGTTGGCGGCGAAGCAGGCGCTGGACTGGGGCCGCGTGCTGGAGGGCGAGGGCCGCGCGGACGAGGCGCGCGCCGTGTACCGGCGGGGCCGCTGGTTCTTCCCCCTGTCGCCCGACCTGGCCCGGGCCCTGGCGGGACCGGGCCGCTAGAAATTCGACGGATCCGAAATGGCGGCGGTGGCGCGCGGCGCTTCCAGGTCCGGCAGGTAGCACAGGGCTCGGCGCCGATCCGGATCGGCGATCACGCGGACGAACGACCCCCTCGCGAAGGACGGCACGTCGATCACTTTGACGACCTGCTCGAAGGGCGCGGCGTCGGGCAGGATATCCCGCAGCGCGTTGGGCGCGCTTTCGAAGAAGCGCTCGTTGAAGGACGACTCCGGGTCGTCGGGGTAGACGGGGAGATAGATGATCCGCTGCTCGACGAGATCCTGGAAGAAATGCGTGCCGTACGAGACCTCGGGGACGTGGCCCGCCTCCTCCCGCGCCAGCTCGACGAGGACCGCGGCGTTGTCGATGTCCGCGTAGCCGACGTTGACGCCCAGCTCGATGTTGCTGCTGCCCCAGCGGCCGGGCCCGAGCACGAGGACGCGGCCTTCCACGACGGAGGGCAGCTCGTTGATCCGGCCCACTACGCGGCCGATGCTCTTCTTCAGCGACAGGTCGGTCATCGCGGCGTAGCGGCGAGGGTCGATATAGAGGATGAAGCGGATGCGGTCCACCTCGCCGCCGCTGATGAAGCGGTCGGACCGGAAGATGACCTGCTCCGGCCGGACCGGCTCCGGCCAGATTACGGGGCCCATCGCGCCCGGCAGCCAGAGCGGGCGGCACTGCAGCAGGTTGATCCGAACCTGGCCCTTCGCGTCCACGTGGGCGGTGAACTCGGTGTCCACGGGGTGCCCGTAGGCCTTTTCCAGCGCGGCCAGCGCCCGGCCGACGAGGGGGACGAAGGGGGTACGCGCGATCAGGTTGTTGAAGGTGAAGACCATCTGCGACGGCGCGCCGGGCACCTCGCGGCTGAAGGGATCGAAGAGGTGGCCTTCCTGCATCACCGAGACGAGAAGGTGAAGGTGGGGGAACTGCTTGTCCGCGACGGCGTCGGCGACGGGGCGCGTGACCAGCTCGTTGGCCTGCAGGTCGAGCAGGTCCATCTCGTGCTGCGAGTACTTGGCGATCTTGAGGCCGATCTCGGGGCGGAGCTTCGGGTGGCTGACCGCGATCATGTGCGGGTAGTCGCCGCCCACCCGGTTGACCGCGTGCGTGCCGAGCCCGAAGACCAGCCGGATGACGCCCTGCCTGGCGTCGATGCGGTCGCTCCACGCGTAGAGATTGCGCGAGAAGGCGACGCCGGCCAGGGTGGGGAAGAAGGTCGAGCCGTGCGGCATGCCGGACACGCGCATGACGAGGATGGCCATCTGCTCCTCGCTCTCCCCGAGCCCGCGCCGCCGGCGGTAGGTCAGCGCGTCCGGGTTGAGCGCGCTGGCGTACACCAGCTTGACCGCGCGCAGGAAGGCTTCCAACCGCGCCTCCGGGCTGCCCTGGTTGGCGCAGAACTCGCTGCGATACTTGCCCGCGAACGCGTTGCCGTAGCTGTCCTCCAGCAGGCTGCTGGACCGCACGATGATCGGCGCCTGGCCGAAGTAATCCAGCATCGTCCGGAACTGCTCCAGGATGTCCGCCGGGAAGCGGCCCGCGAGGAACCGGCTCTCCACGTCGGCAAACTCCTCGCGCGAGATGTGCGAGCTGCGGGACAGCTTGAGGCGCAGGCGGAAGAGGTCGTTGTTGACCAGGAAGGTGAAGAACACGTCCGAGCCGACGTAAAACGAGTCATGGCTCTCCAGGGCGGCGGTGAATTCCGGATCCGGAACGGAGGCCAGCACGCGCCGGGCGACGAGCATGCCGGCGGCCTTGCCGCCGACCCGGCCCGACCCGATCAGCCGGCCCCGGATCGCCACCAGGTCGTCCAGCGTCAGGTGCCGGTCCGCCAGCCGGCTGAAGTCCGGGTGGTCCCCGATCAGCATACGCGTCAGCTCCTGCTTCAGGGCCGCGATCTCCGGGATCGATTCATCCAGCGGCATGCCGCTTTCGCGGTACTGAAGGAGCCGGCGGAAGACGCTGTCCCACGGCGCGATGGATTCGGCCGGCGCGCGGAGCGGGGACTGGCGCGCGACGGACACGACGGCAGCGGCGTCGCCGCTCTGGAAGACCGGCGTCCACGCGTCGCCGTCCATCGCGTGCGGCAGGAACATCCGCGGCGTGTAGCGGTCCCAGACCTTGAGCGGGTGGAGATAGGTGCGCTGCTGGACGTGGTAGACGTCGAGCAGCAGCTGGGTCGTGTCGCGGATGCGCGCCACGGTGGCGTGGGCCTGGTGGCCGCGGGTCAGGGCGAAGTAGGTGATCGTGTCCAGCTCGAAGAGGTACGGGCAGGTGACCTGGAAGAAATTCGCCAGCGACTCGTCCGTGGCCCACTCAGCGACGAGCGCGGAGAGGTTGTCGAAGACGTAGAACACCCCGTGCCCGCGGGTCTCGATGATGCGGTGCACCTCCCCGCTGAACGAGTCGAACCCGGCGCCCGGGTCCACCGGCACGATCTCGAAGCCGTCGTCGGGCCCGAGCACCGGCGGGTGGGGGGCGAAGCGGAGGTAGACGCAACGCCGCCCGTCCTGGACCGCGCGCCGGGCGAAGGGGCGGACGAAGAACAGGTAATCCTCCAGCCGGTCGACCTGGAACACCACGTTGTCGCCCAAGCGCAGCCCCTGGACGATTTCGTCCAGCGCCGGGATGCCGCTCGGGGCATTGGGTTTGGCGGACATGTCGGCACTATGCCCGGGGCGACTTCCGGCATCAAGCCGCCTTGCGTCCCGGTATTGCGTTTTACCCTTTACAACCGGGAACCATCGCGTATGGTGTATCGCGCTTTGCGGGATCAACCCAAGGGAGCACTCCATGATCGTTACAACGAAAGAACTGTTCAAGCACGCGTACGGGAAATACGCCGTCGGGGCGTACAACATCAACAACCTCGAGCAGACCATGGGCCTGTTCCAGGGCAACCTGGACAGCAAGGCGCCGTTCATCGTCCAGTTGTCCAAGGGCGCGCGGTCCTACACGCACAAGAAGATGGTCGAGGCGCTCATCCGGGCGGCTGACGAGATCTTCCCGGACGCCGTCTTCGCCGTCCACTTGGACCACGGGGACGAGGCCACCTGCATGGACTGCATCAACAGCGGCTTCTACAGCTCCGTCATGATCGACGCCAGCGGTGAGCCGTTCGACAAGAACATCGAGATCACGCGCCGCGTCGTGGACGCCGCGCACGCCAAGGGGATCGTGGTCGAGGCCGAGCTCGGCAAGCTGGGCGGCGTGGAGGAGCACGTCTCCGTCAAGGAGGCCGACGCCAAGCTGACGGACCCGGAGCAGGCGAAGGAATTCGTGCGGCGCAGCGGCTGCGACAGCCTGGCGTGCGCCATCGGCACCAGCCACGGCGCCTACAAGTTCGCGGGCAGCCAGGGCCTTCATTTCGAGGTGCTGGTGGAAATCCAGAAGCGCCTGCCCGGCTTCCCGCTGGTCATGCACGGGTCGAGCTCCGTGCCGCAGGACGAGGTCGCGCGCATCAACGCCGCCGGCGGGCAGCTCGGCGGGGCGAAGGGCGTGGACGAAAACCAGTTCGCCAAGGCGGCGACGCTGGGCGTGACCAAGGTCAACATCGACACGGACGGCCGGCTGGTCTGGTGCCGCGTGCACCGCGAGGCGTTCCGCGACGACCCGAAAAACTTCGACCTCCGGCCGCCCGGGAAGGTCTTCATGAAGGAATACGCGAAGTTCATCGCGCACAAGAACGTCAAGCTCGGCAGCGCGGGGCAACTCGACGCCGTGCGCGCGCTGGTCAAGAAGTAAAAAAGCTATCCGTGGGCAAGCAAGGGGGCGGCTTGATCGCCGCCCCTTTGTTTAACAGCCGGGAAAAAGTTTTGTACAAGCGGGGAAACCGTTATATAGTTTTTCCAGCGTACGAGATCGTCTATAGCTTCCTCTGCGCAATCCCCAACAACAAGGCTTGCGCAACGGGCTGATGGATAAGGTAATGCGTATCCCGATCGTCAAAGACGGATGGTGGCACATGGTCGGCGCCCTGATCATTCCCGGGGCGATAGCCGGGTTCTGTCTGGCCAGGGGGCTCAATGGTCTGGCCATGGGCTTCGGCGCGCTGGCGGTTGTGGGCTCGGGGTTCATGCTGTTCTTCTTCCGCGATCCGGACCGGGCCATCCCCGAGGATCCGAGGGCGCTGGTGGCGGGCGCGGACGGCCTGATCCGGGCGATCGAGGTGATGCCCGAGGATCGATTCCTGAAGACCGAGGCCGTGCGCGTCAGCATCTTCTTGAGCCCGTTCAACGTGCATATCAACCGGACGCCGATCGGCGGGCAGGTCACGGCCTTGGCCTATACGCCCGGCCGGCACCTGCTGACCATCAGCAACAAGGCGTCCGAGTTCAACGAGCACAGCTCCATCCTGGTCGAAGGGCAGGGAACGCGCTGCCTGGTGCGGCAGATCGTCGGCCCGATCGTGCGGCGCGTGATCTACTGGCTGAAGCCGGAGCAGGGCCTGGCGAAAGGCGACCGGATCGGGCTGATGAAATTCGGGTCGCGGCTCGACATGTATTTTCCCGCGGCCGACGTGGAAATCCGGGTGAAAAAGGGCGACAAGGTTCGGGCGGGCGAGACCGTGGTGGCGGTCATAACCAAGGACCAACGATGAACTGGCGTCCGGCGGTTCCCATCACGTTCACCTTCATGGCGATGCTGGCGGGCTTCTTCAGCCTGATGATGACCGCCGCGGGCAACTACTACCAGGCCGCCCAGCTCATCATGCTCTCCATGCTGCTCGACGGACTGGACGGCACGCTGGCCCGGATGCTCCACGCCACTACGAAATTCGGCGGCGAGCTGGACACGTACGTAGATATGACCAGCTTCGGCCTGGCCCCCGCGTTCCTGGCGCACCAGTTGGTCCTGAAGGACGCCGGGATCTGGGGGCTCGTGATCACCTGCGCGATCGTGGTCTCCGGCGTCTCGCGGCTTTCCCGGTTCCGCGTGGTGGATCCCTTCCGCGGCCAGCGCGGCTACCTCGGCCTGCCGATCACGACCTGCGCGGGCTGGATCGCGCTCTCGGTCCTGATCGCGGAATCGGGCTACATCAGCGACGACGTGTTCTCCCTGAGCCACGGGCCGACGGCGACCTTCATCTGGGGCTGCGTGCTGGCGATGGTCCTGCTCCAGGTGTCGCACGTCCACTACAACAAGCCGACCAAGGGGCTCCGGGGCATGGCGCCGGCCGTGTTGCTGATCACCGCGCTGTTCTTCAACTCCCGCTGGGCCGTGGCCGCGGCCTTCACGCTGAATGCCTTCGGATTCTACTTCGCCTTCTTGAGCCCCTTCTTCAACCGCCGTCACGCCATGCTGGTGGCCTACGAGGAAGAGAAGGAAGACGAGCCCGCGCCGCTGCCCCGGTAGCGGCGCTTCCCCGCGACGTCAAGCCTTCGCCGGGTGAAAATCCTGCAGCGCGTGGACGTCCCACGCCTGTCCCCGCATGTGGCGTATCGCGGCGATGGTCGCCCGCGCGCCGGCCTCGGTGGTGACGATGGGCACGCTGCGGAGGATCGCCTCGGAGCGGATGTGCACCTCGTCCACGCGGTCCTTGATCCCGGTGGGCGTGTTGATGAGCAGGACGATCTCGTTGGCCCTCATCAGGTCCAGGATGTTGGGCGATTTATTCTCCCGCACCTTTTGCAGCACCCGGCTTTCCACGCCGGCCGCCTTGAGCGCCGCGGCCGTGCCGGCCGTGGCGGCCAACGTGAAGCCCAGGTCCTGCAATTCCCACCCGATTTCCGTGATCCATGACTTGTCCGGGTCCGCCGCGCACAGCACCACCGTGCCGGAGCTCGGCACGGCCTGGCCGGCGGCGACCTGGCTCTTCCAGTAGGCCAGCGGGAAGCTGAAGTCCATGCCCATGACCTCGCCGGTGGATTTCATCTCGGGGCCGAGGATCGGGTCCACGCCGGCGAACCGGTTGAAAGGCAGCACGGCCTCCTTGACGGCGAACCACGGAACTTTCGGCGGCCGTTCGCCCAAGCCCATATCCTTGAGTTTCTGGCCTACCGCGATCCGCGCCGCGATCTTCGCCAGCGGCACGCCGGTGGCCTTGCTGACGTACGGGACCGTGCGGGAGGCGCGGGGGTTGACTTCGAGGATGTAGATCTCGCCGTTCTTCACGGCAATCTGCGCGTTCATCAGGCCGCGAACTTCGAGCTTCAGCGCGATGCGCCGGCAGGCGTCCTCGATCCGCCGCTGGATGGACGGATGCAGCGTGTGGGGCGGCGTGCAGCAGGCGCTGTCGCCGGAATGGATGCCGGCCAGTTCGACGTGCTCCATGACGCCGCCGATATAAACCGACTCGCCGTCGCACAGCACGTCCACGTCCACCTCGATGGCGCGGTCGAGGTAGCGGTCCACGAGCACCGGAAAGCCGGGGCTGGCCTTGAACGCGGCCTGGATGAACGGCCCGGCGTCGGCCTTGTTGTGTGCGACCATCATCGCCCGCCCGCCGAGGACGAACGAGGGGCGGATCATCACCGGGAACCCGATCCGCTCGGCCACCGCGAGGGCCTCGGCCTCCGTCATGCCCGTGCCGCTCTCCGGCTGCTTCAGGCCCAGCTCATCGAGCAGGACGCGGCATTGCTCGCGATCCTCGGCCTGGTGGATGCTGGCCGTCGAGGTGCCGAGGATCGGCACGCCGGCCTGCGTCAGCCAGCGCGCGAGGTTCAGCGGCGTCTGGCCGCCCATCTGGACGATCAGGCCCAGCGGCCGCTCGTTCTCGTAGATGTTCATCACGTCTTCGAATGTCAGCGGCTCGAAGTAGAGCTTGTCCGCCGTGTCGTAGTCGGTCGAGACGGTCTCGGGGTTGCTGTTGACCATGATCGTCTCGTAGCCCAGCTCGCGCAGGGCCATGACCGTGTGGACGCAGCAGTAGTCGAACTCGATGCCCTGGCCGATTCGGTTTGGGCCGCCGCCGAGGACCATGACTTTCTTCCGGTCCGTCCGGCGGGTCTGGTCGCACAGGCCGCCGTAGCTGGAGTAAAAGTACGGCGTGTAGGCCTCGAACTCGGCGGCGCACGTGTCGACCAGCCGGTAGACCGGCTTGATCCCCGCGTCCGTCCGGGCCTTGCGCGCCTCGAGCTGCGTCGGCCGGTCGCCGCGCAGGGCGGCGATCTGCAGGTCGGAGAAGCCGTTTTCCTTGGCCTCCCGATGCAGCTCGATCGGCAGGGGACGGCCCGCCGGGACGTCCTTGATCCGGCGCTCGATCTCGACGATCTGCTGCATCTGGTCGATGAACCACGGGTCGATGTGCGTCTTCGCCGCGATATCCCGGATCGGCATGCCCTGTTCGAGGGCGTACTTGATGTAGAAGTGGCGCTCGTTGTGCGGCGTGGCGAGGCCCTCCTCCAGCCGGGTAGGGTCGATCCGGTCGAACTCGCGGCGGCCCAGCCCGTCCACGCCGATCTCCAGCCCGCGGAACGCCTTCTGCAGCGCCTCCTTGAAGTTCCGTCCGATGGCCATGGTCTCGCCGACGGATTTCATGCTGACGCCGAGGCGCGGGTCCGCGCCGGCGAATTTCTCGAAGGCGAAGCGCGGCACCTTGACCACGCAGTAGTCGAGGGTCGGCTCGAAGCTCGCGGGCGTTTCGCGCGTGATGTCGTTGGGCAACTCGTCGAGTGTGTAGCCGACGGCCAGCTTGGCGGCGATCTTGGCGATGGGGAACCCGGTGGCCTTGCTCGCCAGCGCCGAACTGCGGGACACGCGCGGGTTCATCTCGATCACCGCCATGCGGCCGGTTTTCGGGTTGACCGCGAACTGGACGTTCGAGCCGCCGGTCTCCACGCCGATCGCGCGCATGACCTTGATCGTCGCGTCGCGCATCTCCTGGTACTCGGCGTCCGTCAGCGTCTGGGCCGGCGCGACGGTGATGCTGTCGCCCGTGTGAATGCCCATCGGGTCGAGGTTCTCGATGGAGCAGATGATGACCACGTTGTCCTTGCGGTCGCGCATCACCTCGAGCTCGTATTCCTTCCAGCCCCAGACCGACTCCTCGATCAGCGCCGTGTGCTTCAGGCTGGCCTTCAGGCCGCCGGCCGCGGTGCGCCGCAGCTCGTCCATGTCCCGGGCCGTGCCGCCGCCGGTCCCGCCGAGCGTGAAGCTGGGCCGGATGATGACGGGGAAGCCGATCTCGCGCGCGGCGGCCTCGGCCTCCTCCAGCGTTGTGACCATCCGGCTCTTCAGGCACTCCAGGCCGGCGCCGGCCATGGCGGCCTTGAAGAGCTGCCGGTCCTCGGCGCGCTGGATCACCTCGAGGTTGGCGCCGATCATCTCCACGCCGTACTTCTCCAGGATGCCGCGCTCGGCGATCTCGATGGAGACGTTCAGGCCCGTCTGGCCGCCCAGCGTCGGGAGCAGGGCGTCCGGCCGCTCCCTGGCGATGATCTTCTCGATGGCCTCGGGCGTGATGGGCTCGACGTAGGTCCGGTCCGCCGTCGCGGGGTCCGTCATGATCGTCGCCGGGTTGCTGTTGATCAGGACGATCTCGTAGCCCTCCTCGCGGAGCGCCTTGCAGGCCTGGGTGCCGGAGTAGTCGAACTCGCAGGCCTGGCCGATGACGATCGGGCCCGAGCCGATGAGCATGATTTTTTTAATGTCCGTTCGTTTTGGCATTTCAATTATCCACCACAGAGGGCACAGAGGAACGCAGAGGAAAGCCGGGAATTTTCCAATGTGTGGAAAAAGTCACCGCCATTTTTCCAATGATAGGAAACATGATAATCCCCGTTTCCCTATGGTTGAATAAAATCCCTCTGTGTCCTCTGTGGTTCAACTTCTTATTCCCATTCGATCGTAGCCGGCGGTTTCGAACTTATATCATATACCACCCTGTTGACGCCGCGAACCTCGTTGATGATCCGCGAGGCGACCCGGTCGAGCGTCTCGTGCGGCAGCCGGAACCAGTCGGCCGTCATGCCGTCCAGGCTCTGCACGGCGCGGACGGCGACGACGTTTTCGTAGGTCCGCTCGTCGCCCATCACGCCCACCGTCTGGACGGGCAGCAGGACGCAGAACGACTGCCAGATCTCCCGGTAATTGGGCAACCTGCGGAGTTCCTCCTGGAGCCGGATCTCGGCCTGCTGGAGGAGGGCGACGCGCTCCGCGGAGACCGCGCCGAGGATCCGCACGGCGAGGCCGGGTCCGGGGAACGGCTGGCGCTCGACGATGGAATCCGGCAGGCCCAGCTCCCGGCCGAGCTGGCGCACCTCGTCCTTGAACAGGTCCCGCAGCGGCTCGATCAGCTCGAACTTCAGGTCCGCCGGCAACCCGCCGACGTTGTGGTGGCTCTTGATCGTCGCCGAGGGCCCGCCGAACGCCGAGACGCTCTCGATCACGTCGGGATAGAGCGTGCCCTGGGCGAGAAACCGCACGGGATCCAGCTTGCGCGCCTCCTCGGAAAACACGTCGATGAACGTCGCGCCGATGATCTTCCGCTTCCGCTCCGGGTCGGTGACGCCCGCCAGCCGCTCCAGGAACAGGTCGCCCGCGCGAGCGACGCGCAGGTCCATGCCGAAGGCGCGGCCGAAGGTCTCCTCGACCTGCTCCGCCTCGCCCGCGCGGAGAAGACCGTTGTCCACGAACACGCAATGGAGCTGTTTGCCGATGGCGCGGTGGAGCAGGGCGGCGGCGACGGACGAGTCCACGCCGCCGCTCAAGCCGCATAACACCTGGCCGCTCCCGACCTGCGCGCGGAGGCGGGCGACGCTCTCCTCCGCGAAATCCGCCATCTTCCAGTCGCCGCGGCAGGCGCAGACGTCGAAGAGGAAATGCCGCAGGACGTCCGCGCCGCGCGGCGTGTGGGCGACCTCGGGATGGAACTGCAGCGCGTACAGCTCGCGGGCCGGGTCGGCCATGGCGGCGATGGGGCAGGTGTCCGTGGCCGCCAGCGCGACGAAGCCCGGCGGCAATTGCTCCACCTGGTCCCCGTGGCTCATCCAGACGTCGAGGGTAGGGGGCAGTTCGCGAAAGAGGGCGTCCGGCTGAAGCACCCGGACCACGGCGCTTCCGTACTCCCGGGCCCGGCCGGGCCGGACCTGTCCGCCGAGGTCGCGGCCCATGAGCTGCATGCCGTAGCAGATCCCGAGCAGGGGGATGCCCAGGCCGAAGATCGCGGGGTCGGCGGCCGGCGCGCCGGGGACGAGGACGCTGGCCGGGCCGCCCGAGAGGATGATCCCCTGGGGTTCCCGCGCGGCGAGGTCGGCGGCCGGCGTGTCGAAACGCCGGATCTCGCAGAATACCTGCTGCTCGCGGATCCGGCGGGCGATCAGCTGGGTATACTGCGACCCGAAATCCAATATGGTGATCCGGTCGTGCATGGCGGCTCCACGGGCCGGCCGTACGAGTCGCGTACGGATACCACAGGGAGGGGCGCGGCAGCAAGCGCGGATTCGCGGAGGCTTTCCTGCGGCGCTTGACAAGGAAAGCGCCCGCGCATTCAATGGCCGGCTGATGAAAAATCACGTCACCACGCGCTGGTTCGGCGACTGGGCGAACGAATACGATGCCACGCTGGGCAAGGTTCGGCGCCATCACCAACTGCTGGACCTGGCCGCCCGCTTGTCGGGGGTGACGGACGGCGACCGCGTCCTGGACGTCGGCTGCGGTACGGGCCTGCTGTCGCTCAAGTTCCTGAAGCGCGCGGACTGCCGGGTTACGGCCGTCGACAACTCGCCGGACATGCGGCGGTTGTTCCAGGCCAAAATCGACGCGCTGGGCCTGCGGGACCGGGTCCGTTGCGCGCGGCAGGACGCGGCGAAGCTGCGGTTCGGAAAGTCCTCGTTCGACATCATCGCCGCCACCGTCGCGCTCCACCACGTCGAGAACAAGCGGCCCATGCTGAAAACCATGCGCTCGATCCTCAAGCCCGGCGGCCGACTGGTCATCGGGGAAGTGGACGTGGATACGACGGGCGATCACGCCGATCCGAAACGGCTGGCGCGGATCCTGGATTTCCTTAAGGATGAAATCGTCGAGGCCCTGAAGGAGGGCGGCGTGCCGGCCTTCAGCCGGATGTACGACAACGGCAAAAAACACATCCTCAACCTCGGCGAGTACTGCGTCAGCGCCGGGCAGTGGAGGGCGCTGTGCCTTCGGGCGGGCTTCCGCCGCGTGACGATCCACGACCTGCGCGCCTTCCGGTGGTTCAAAGTCGTGGTCGCGGTCCGGTAGTCCGCCCCGGCGGCGGCCGCCTACAGCAGATTTGTCGGCTGCCCGGACTCGAAGGCGTTCTTCACCTCCACGGCGCGGTCCCGGGTGGAGAGGTCCGGGTATTTCGGTTCCGCGCTGATGCCCTTCGCGGCCAGCAGGCGGGCGACGAGCAGGCGCGCCTCCTGGGCCTCCCGCGCCGAGTCGCCGAGGATGCGCGTGCATTCCTGGGGCGCGTGGAAGCCGACGCCGTTGTGCGAGGACACGAAATCCCAGCGGTACTGCGCGTGCCGGACGAGCTTCCGCGCGGCCGCCAACTCCTCGTCCGTCGCGCCCGCCTGCATCGCGGCCGCGATATCGAAGTGGGCCCTCACCAGGACGTCCTCGGCCGCGAGCTTGGCGTTCGCCACCTTGGTCTGGATGGCCTCGACGCGGCTCCGTATTTCTTCCTCGCCCCAGCGGTGGCAGACGGCGCAGCTATTGGCGATGTTGAGCAGCGGGCTCTGGACATGGTGATCGGTGAACTTCACCCCGCCCTCGGTCCGGTAGGGCATGTGGCAGTCGGCGCACGCGACGCCCCCGTAGGCGTGGATGCCGGCGGAGTAGAGCTCGTAATCCGGGTGCTGGGACTTGATGATGGACGTTTTGGAAATGGCGTGCGTCCAGTCGGTGAAGGACAACGCGTCGTAGTACGCGATGATCTGCTCCACCCCGAGGCCGCCGGCCCACGGCAGCGTCACGTACGAGCCGTCCTTGAAGTAGTATTCCACGTGGCACTGGGCGCAGACCAGGGAGCGCATCTCCTGGTGGGTGGCCTGGTCGATGTCCTTGCCCATTGCCGCGAAGGCCTCGCGCAGGGCCGGCCGGGTAATGCGCAGGTTCATGGTCTTCGGATCGTGGCAATCCTGGCAGCCGATGGGGTGGGTGATTTTCCCGACGAACTCGGAGAAGGGCGTCGCGTAAAACTCCGCGACGCCCATTTCGGCCATGCGCTTCGGCACGTCCGTGCTTTTGCAGGTCCAGCAGCTCGACATGTTCTTCGCGCTGATGCGCTTGGTCTGGGTCACGTCGGTCACGGAATGGTAATGGCCCCGCGCCTGACGGTACTCCTTGCTGAACGGGTAGCCGGCGAAGAGCAGGACCTGGCGCGGATCGTCCTCGAGGTAGTCGCGCGGGAACGAGCCGCCGAACATCGTGCGCGTGGTATCGTCGCGCGTGAGGAGGTAGCGCTCATATTCGCGCGGGTAGTTGGCGCCCCAGGCGGCGTTGTCGGGCTCCCACTCGGCGATGGGCTGGATCGCGATCGCCGGCCGCTGGGTCTCCCAGCGCCGCTCCGTGATGGAGAAGGCCAGCAGCCCGAGCAGCACGACGACGCCCGTCGTCAGCAGGAATAGCGCCGGGCCGACCCAGAGCGGCAGTCGGGATTTCGCGGATTCGCTGTTCATGGCTTGTCTCCCGTTTGCTTCTTGAACCATTCGAGCCCGGCGGACGGCAACGCCGGCCGACGGGCGTCCGGCGAGGCGGAAAGGCTGACGACCGAGCCGTGCACGCTGTCGTGGCAGTTCCAGCAGCGCCGCTCCGTGACCGCCGCCAACCGGACCATCTGCAGTTGGTCATGGTGGCAGCGCAGGCAGTTCTCCTGGATCACCGGGATGGCCCCGTGCGACAGCTCCAGCACCTGCGGCTCGAGGCGGAAGGTGAAGACATAGGAGTGGCGCATGCCGTCCATGCCCTTGAATGCCAGCTTGGCGACGGGGTTCTGGTGGGGCAGGTGACAGTCCACGCACGCCGCGACGTGGCCGTGGCTGCCGTGCCGCCAGGTGGCGTACGCGTTGTTCATGACGTGGCAGTTGATGCAGACTTCCGGCTCGTCGCTCAAGTACGAAGCCGCGCGCGAGATGTGGGTGACCAGGATGACCGCGCCGGCCAATACCCCGCCCATCAGGAAGACCGCGAGGCGCCAACCCGGGTGCAGCCCCTCGAGCAGCAGGCATTGTCTCCAAGGGATCATCGCCACGACGTCAGTATGGCGCGCGGGTCGGGTGAGTGTAAAGGACTTTCCGATACGGCCGAAATGCTGTATTCATTGTCCATGAGCGAGTTCCGCCGCTTGCTCCAGTGGTTCGCGCTGGCCCTCCTTTTCGGCGGGGCAGGCTTGAGCATTTTCGGAGCCTTCCTCGGTGCCGAGGCGGCGACTAGGCTGTTCAACGCCCCGCCCATGGTGGTGTTCTGGATCGCCTTCGCGCTGGCCCTCGTCGTCGGCCTGGCGGCGTATCCGGCCGCGTGGCGGCGGCCGGGCCTGCTCGGCATGCACCTCGGCTCCCTGTTGATCCTCGCGGGCGCCATGACCGGGTCCGGGGCCGGACACCGGCTGGCGGAAAAATGCGGGCTCCCGCCGCGCGTCCGCAGCGGCGTCCTTTCGTTGCGGGATGGCGAAACCTCCGCCGACGTGATCGACCCGGCGTCCGGCCGCGTTCTGGGCGCTCTGCCGTTTGCGCTGCGGCTGGACGCGTTCGAGATCGAGCGCTACCCGTTGCCGTCCGATCCGCCTTCGCTGCTGTACGGGGTTCTGGAGCCCGAGCCCGGCACGCCCCGTTTCCACTGGCGGACGCGCGTTCTGGAGTGGAAACCGGGAAAGACCATGCGCCTCGCCGGCGCCCCGATTCAATGGCGCGTGACGGAGTTCACCCGGCCGGCGGAGAACGAGCCCCTGTCGCTGACCGTGGAGTTATCGGCGGACGGCGGGCCTCGTGTCCATACGCTGGTGTGCCGGCCGGACGAGCCGTTTGCGCGGCTGGCGCTGTATCCCGTGTTTCCGGACCTGACCAATCTGGATCGGTCGGCCAGCCTGATCCTGCCCCGGCCGGAAGCGCCGGTCCGGGAATACCGGAGCCGGCTGACGGTCCTGCGGGGCGGGAAGGCCCGGCCGGCGGAGGTCCGGGTCAACCATCCGCTGCATGTAGCGGGCTATCACGTGTACCAGCAATCCTGGGGCTCGGAGCCGGAGCCGTACACGGTTCTGCGGATCGCCAGCGACCGGGGCTGGGCGGCGGTATGGATGGGCTTCGTGCTGCTGGGCGCCGGCGCGGCCTGGCATTTCTGGATGCGGCCGCCACGACGCGCGGAGGCCGCGCTGTGAACATAAAAACCAGCCTGTTGGGCCTCCTGATCTACGCCGCCATGGGCCTCTATGCGGCGGCGTTTGCCGCGGGATGGCGGCGCGGGGGCCGCTGGTCCCGACGCCTGTTCAACGCGGGCTTTGCCGTGGCGCTCGGCGCGGTCCTGTTTCGCGGACTGTCCGCGGAGCGCTGGCCGCTGCAGAACCTCTTCGAGGTGTTTCTCGCCATGGGCGCGCTGGTCTGGCCGCTGGCGCTCCCGGCGCGCCGGCTTCCCGTGCCGGGCGCGCGGCTGGATCCCCTGCTGGGGTTCCTGGTCCTCTGGCCGGCGGGCTTCGTATTGGCCGAGACGCTGCGCCCGTTGCCGCCCGCCCTGCAAAGCCCTCTTTTCGCCCCGCACGTGCTGGTCTACCTGGGCGCATACCTGCTGCTGGCCAAGGCCGCGGCGGTGTCGGCCCTCCAGTTTGCCGGCGCCTCGCCGGAACAGCGCGACGCAACGGACCGTTCGGCCCACGCCCTCGCCTCGTGGGGATTTCCGCTGCTGACCCTCGGCCTGCTGCTGGGGGCGTGGTGGGGCAAGCTGGCGTGGGGTGACTATTGGCACTGGGACCCCAAGGAGCTGTGGTCGCTGGCGACATGGCTGCTGTACGCGGGATATTTCCATGCGCGGAAGGTCCTGGGCCGCGGCTCGGAGCGCCTCTATGCCGTCTTGCTCCTGGCGGGCTTTGCCGCCATTATACTGACGCTGTCGTGGGTCAACCTGTCGAGGCTGTTCGGCGGTCTGCACAGTTATGCCGTGTGAGAAACGCGGAAGAGCGGGAGGAACCATGAGAAGAAGGCAATGCGGGATGATGGCCGCGATGTTGGCGACCGCCTTGTCCGCAGCCGCGGAGACGGCGCCGATGGCCGACGCCCCGGGCTGGCGCTGGATGGTCAGTCCCATGGCCGGCGCGGACCGGAACGAGCTCAAGATGCGGACGCCGATGGGCCCCGTGACCGTGACCGACAACGGGCCCGAGTACGGCCTGGTCGTCATGGCGCTGCATCCGAATGTCGTCGTCAACAACTTCTTCTTCTATTCCGACGTCAACGACTGCGACGTGTGGGGCGACCTGTTCTTCGCCAACTACTACGCCGACGCGAAATCGGCGGTGACCTGGAACGCGGGCGTCGGCTACCTGTGGCACGAGATCAAGCCGGAGGGCGCGGAGATCAAGGTGAACGTGCCGATGATCAAGGCCGGCCCCGTGTTCCGCGTGAAGGCGTGGCACCTGTTCCTGAATCCCTACCTCGGCTACGGTTGGGAACGGGTGGACAGCCCGGGCGGCGAGCAGGACAACGACTCGTTCCTGTACGGGCTGACCGCGGCCTGGCGCTGGCGGATGCTGGAGGCGGGCGTCAATTACTACTACCAGGACAGCCAGGACCTGGACCCGGACGAGGACTTCAACGTGCTCCGCGCCCGGCTGATCGCGATGGTCAACCGGACGTGGGGCGTCAGCGCGCGCGTGGACTACATGGAGCATTCCACCTCGGATGATTTCTCGGGCCTCATCGGGCCCGTGTGGATGTTCTGACCGTGCCGGCCGCATGAAAAAAATCCGGCTCGACCAGCGGATGACGGACCTCGGCCTGGCCGAAAGCCGGGAGAAGGCGCAGCGCCTGATCCTGGCCGGCGAAGTCACCGTCGACGGCCAGGTCCGCGACAAGCCCGCTTTCGAGGTGGGCGAAGCGGCGGCGGTGGCCGTGAAGACGCCGGAGCGGTTCGCCAGCCGCGGCGGGGAGAAACTGGAGGCCGCCTTTCTGCACTTCCGGCTGGATGTCGGGGGGCTCGTCTGCCTGGATGTCGGCGCCTCGACGGGCGGGTTCACGGACTGCCTGCTCCAGCGCGGCGCGGCCAAGGTGTACGCGGTCGACGTCGGCCACGGCCAGCTGCACTGGCGGCTGCGGCAGGATCCGCGGGTCGTCGTGATGGAGGGAACGAACGCCCGGTTCCTGTATCCCGCGAATTTCTCCGAACCGCCGGCCTTTGCGACGGCCGACGTGGCGTTCATCTCGTTGACGCTGATTCTCCCGGCCATCGTCCGGGTCCTGGCCGGCGGCGGGAAGATCGTGACCCTGATCAAGCCGCAGTTCGAGGCCGGTCGCGAGCAGGTGGGGCGGGGCGGGGTCGTGCGGGACCCGGCGGTCCACGCCGAGGTGATCGAGCGCATTCGGGCTTTTGGAACGGGGGAACTGGGGCTATCATGGAAAGGCTGGATCCCGTCCCCGTTGACGGGCCCGGCCGGGAACGTGGAGTTCCTCGCCTTGTGGGAGAAGGGAAACCCATGAAGACCATAGGGGTGTTGGCCAACTGCCATAAGCCGGGCGCCGCGGCGGCCCTCAAGCGCTTGGCGGGCTCTGCCGGCAAGATGGGGCTCAAGCTGCTTGCTTGCGACGAGACCGCCCCGATGCTGCCCCGGTGTTGCGCGGTCGCCGCCCGCGAACTGGCGGGACGGATCGACGCCCTCGTCGCCCTTGGCGGCGACGGCACGCTCCTGCGCGGGGCGCGCCTGCTCGCGGGGCGCGCCGTCCCCGTGCTGGGCGTCAACCTCGGCCGGTTGGGCTTCATGACCAGCGTTGCGGCGAAAGACCTCGGCCGCGCCCTCAAGAGCCTCGTCACGGGCCGCTACTCGATTTCGAAGCGCGCCGTGGCCGAGTGCCGCCTCGTGCGCGGCGGCCGGACGCTGGGACGCTACCGCGCCCTCAACGACATCGTCATCGGCTGGGGCGCCTCGTCGCGGCTGATGACCTTGAACCTGCGGATCGACGGCGAGCAGGTGGCGACCTATCACTGCGACGGGCTCATCGTCGCCACCCCGACCGGCAGCACGGCCCACGCCCTGTCCGCCGGCGGGCCCATCCTGCACCCGGATTGCGCCAGCTTCGTCGTGTGCGCCATCTGCCCGCACACGTTGAGCAACCGGCCGCTGGTGCTGTCGGACCGCAAGCGCCTGGAGGTCGAGGTGACCCGGACCGCGAAGAACCTGATCCTCTCGGTGGACGGGCAGGAGGAGCCGTCGGTCGAGCCGGGCGACCGCGTGGAAATCCGGCGCAGCGCGCGCGACGTGCGGCTGGTTCAGCTCCCCGACTACAGCTATTTCTCCGTGCTCCGCCACAAGCTGAACTGGCGCGGCTCCAGCGTCTGACGTCAGGCCAGGGGCCGCGCCCGGGAGGCGGCCTCGTAGACGGTCCGGACCGAGACGTTCCGTTCGCGGGCCAGGCGCAGGCAGTCCTCCATCTCCGGCGCGAACGTGATGTCCTCGCCGCGCCAGCGCCCGATCTTGATCTTCACCGGGCCGTAATCCGTCTGCGCCTCGACGAACCGGCGCTCCAGCATGGTGCGGGCGGCCAGGTATTCTCGCACGCCGAACGTCGTGCAGCCGCGGAAGACCAGGTCCAGCAGCCGCTCGCGGTCGCCGGGGAGGCAGAGCGTCGTCAGCAGCACGCCCGGCCGCTGTTTCTTCATCTGGGCCGCGACGGTGAAAACGTCCAGGGCGCCCGCCTCGAGAAGCCGGCTGGACAGCGCGCCGAGCAACTCCGGCGTGGTGTCGTCCACGTTGCACTCCAGCACGAGGCAGGTCTCGCCGACGGCCCCCGCCGCGGGCGCCTCGAGGAGCGTTGCCCGGATCAGGTTCGGCCGCCCGTCGAGCTTCCGGTGGCCGAAGCCGTACCCGTTCCGCAGGAGGCGGCTGCCGGCCGGCGGCCGTTCGACGGACCGCCACGCCGTCAGGAGCGTCGCGCCCGTCGGCGTGACCAATTCGTGCGGCTCGTCCACGTACTCCACGGGAAAGCCCTTGAGCAGTTCCGCCGTCGCCGGCGCGGGCGAGGGGAAGGTCCCGTGCGCGCAGCGGATCATCCCGTGTCCGAGCGGCAGCGGGCTGAACGAAACGGCCTCGATCTTCAGCCAGTGCAGCGCCAGGCAATTGCCGACGATGTCCACGATGGCGTCGACGGCGCCGACCTCGTGGAAGTGCACCTCCTCGATGCCCGTTCCGTGCACCCGCGCCTCGGCCTCGGCCAGCCGTCCGAATGCCTTCAGGCTCATGGCCTTCACGGGATCGGGCAGGGCGGCTTCCTCGATGATCGTGCGGATCTCGCCGAGATGCCGCCCGTGATGCCCGGCATGGTCGTGCTCCGGGATATGGACCGAAAGCCGCGTGCCGGAGATGTGGCGTTCCGCATCTTTCGGGGCCTCGATGCTGAAAGGCCCGATGGGCAGCGTCGCGAGTTCGCGCTGGAGCGCCGCGGCCTCGATCCCGAGGTCGACGAGCGCCCCGAGCAGCATGTCGCCGGAAGCCCCGCCGAGGCTGTCGAAATGCAGCAGGTTCATGCCGGCTCCCCGATCCGGTTGATGAGCGCGGCCGCGGCCCCGGCGCCGAAGCCGTTGTCGATGTTCACCACGGTGATCCCGGGCGCGCACGAGTTGAGCATCGCCAGCAACGGGGCCAGGCCGGCGAAGTGCGTGCCGTAGCCCACGCTGGTCGGGACGGCGATGATCGGCCGGTCGATCAGGCCGCCGATGACGGAGGGCAGGGCGCCCTCCATGCCGGCGACGACCACGACGGCGCGCGCCCGGCGCAGTGTGTCGAGATGCTTGAACAACCGGTGCAGGCCGGCCACCCCGACATCGCGGATCACTTCCACCCGGGCGCCCATCCACTCCGCCGTCAGGGCCGCCTCCTCCGCGACGGGCAGGTCCGACGTCCCCGCGCAGACGACGGCGACGTGCCCGGCGGCGGGCGGGCGGGGCGCGACTTCGAGGGTCAGGCAGCGGGCGGTTTCGTGGTAGGCCGCTTCCGGGATGGCCCTGGAGATGGCCTGGAACTGCTCGGGGGACATCCGGGTGCCGAGCACGTTCTGCCCGGCCTGCTTCATGGCCCCGATGATGCCGATGATCTGGTCCGGCGTCTTGCCGGCGCAGAAGATCACCTCGGGCATGCCCCGGCGGCGGGGCCGGTCGAGGTCCACCTGGGCGAATCCCAGGTCATGGATCGCGTTCTCCCGCTGCGCGTCAGAATTCATCGGTGCGGACTCCGGCTCATGGGGACGGGGGGGCGGGCAGCTGCGGGTACAGGGTGGGCATCAGTTGCTGGAACGGCCCGTAATTGCGCAGGGAGTTGAACGCCTGGTCGGCCAGGTAACTCTGGCACGTCATGGGCGAGCAATGCGCTGCCCCCTTGCGGATCCACTCCAGGGATTCGTCCAGTTTCTTCTCGAGGACGTAGCTGATGGCGATGTTGAAGTAGGGCGCGGGGTTGTCCGGGGATTGCTCGATGATGACCTGGAAATTCCGGCGCGCGTCCTCGAAGCGGCCGATGCGCATCTGGGCGACGCCCAGGTTGTTGCGCGGCCCGGCGTCCTTCGGCACCTGTTCGACGGCGCGCTCGAGGTATTCCACGGCCGGCCCGTACTCCTTCTTCAGGATGTACAGCAGGCCGAGGTTCAGGTGCGTGGGCCAGTAGTTGGGGTTCATGATCTCGACTTTGTGCAGCAGTTCCTCCGCCCGGCCCATCCAGCCTTTCTGCATGTAGGCCGTGGCCAGGGAGTTCACCGCCTCGGCGCTCATCGGGTCCTGCGCGATGGCCTGGTCCAGCACCGAGATGGCCTGCTCGAACTGCCCGCGCTGCGTGTAGATCAGGCCGAGCACGCGGAGCGCGGATGTCCACTCCGGCCAGATCGCCAGCGCCCGCCGCGTGTGCTCCTCCGCCCGGTCCAGGTCGCGCGCCCGCAGGTATTCGTGGCCCGTCCGCAGTTCCGTCATCGCCTGGGCCGCCTGCTCGGGGGTCAGCGCCGGGGCGTTGGTCCGGGGCTCGGGCGGGGTGGGCGGCTCCAGGGGCAGCGCGGAGTCCGCGGCGGGCAGCTGGCCCGTGGAGGATGGGCCGAGCTGGCTCGCGGCGGGCAGCGGCACCGGGCTCACGTCGAGGGCCGGGAGGCCCTCGCCCGATTCCTCGCGCTCCAGTTTCTTCTCCTGCGCGCGGATCAGCCAGATGGCCGCGCTCAACAGGCCGAGCATGAAAAGGGCCAGCAGGATCGTGGTGGCCCGCGTCCGGCGTCGGAGCCCGTCCAAGCCCATGTCCATGGGACGGGACGGTCCGGTCGGCGGATTGGCCTCCCCGCGGGACTGGTAGATGTCTCGGTTTTCGTCCATGGTCGCCCTGCTCCGTCGGCTTGCGTCACCCGTCACTGTACGCGGTTTTCCCCGCCCTTACAAGCCGGCCGGGACGGCCAGGAAATTCCGCAGGATCTGCATGCCGTTCTGCGTCAGGATCGATTCCGGGTGGAACTGCACGCCGAACACCGGCAGACGCCGGTGCTGGAGGCCCATGATCTCCCCCTCGTCCGTCTCGGCCGTGATCTCCAGGTCGGCCGGGAGGCTGGCGCGCTCGACCAGCAGCGAGTGGTAGCGGATGGCCTCGAAGGGCTCGGGCATCCCGGCGAGCACGCCCTGTCCGCGGTGGCGGATCGGCGAGGTCTTGCCGTGCATCAGCCGGCCGGCCCGCACTACGCGCCCGCCGTACACGTGGCCGATGCACTGGTGCCCGAGGCAGACGCCGAGCAGCGGCGCCTTGCCGCCCAGCCGCTCGATCACCGCGCACGAGATGCCCGCCTCCTTCGGCGTGCAGGGGCCCGGGCTGATCACGATGCGCTCGGCCCCCATCGCCGCGACCTCGTCGACCGTCGCGGCGTCGTTGCGCACCACGCGCACGTCGGCCCCGAGCTCGCCCAGGTACTGGACGAGGTTGTAGGTGAAGGAATCGTAGTTATCGATCACCAGGATCATGGCGCGCCGCCCTCCCGCGCGGCCGCGAACTGCCGGGCCAGCGCCAGCGCCTTGAACATGCCGCGCGCCTTGTTCCGGGTCTCCTCGTACTCGCGGTCCGGGTCGGAATCCGCGACGATGCCCGCGCCGGCCTGCACGTAGGCCTTGCCCAGGTCGAGGATGATCGTGCGTATCGTGATGCAGCTGTCGAGGTTGCCGCCGAAGCTGAAGTAGCCCACCGCGCCGGCGTAGGGCCCGCGCCGGGCCTGCTCCAGCTCGGCGATGATTTCCATCGCGCGGATCTTCGGGGCGCCGCTGACCGTCCCGGCCGGGAAGGTCGCCCGCATGAGCTGGAACGGGTCCATCCCCGGCGCCAGCTCGCCCGCCACGTCGGAGACAATATGCATGACATGGCTGTATCGCTCGATCACCATCAGCTCCGGCACGTGCACCGAACCGTACCGGCAGACGCGCCCGAGGTCGTTGCGGGCGAGGTCCACCAGCATGATGTGCTCCGCCCGCTCCTTGGGGTCGGCGAGCAGCTCGGCGGCGAGCCGCGCGTCCTCGGCCGGGTCCGCCGAGCGCGGCCGCGTGCCCGCGATCGGCCGCACCTCGGCGCGCCCGTCCTCGCAGCGCACGTGGACCTCCGGCGAGGAGCCCACCATCGCGCTGTCGCCGAGGTCCAGGCAGAACATGTACGGCGAGGGATTGATCGCGCGCAACGCCCGGTAGACGTCGAGCGAATCGCCCTGGAAGTCGGTCTCGAACCGCTGGGAGAGCACGACCTGGATGATGTCGCCCGCCCGGATGTACTCCTGGGCGCGGCGCACGGCGTCCGCGAACCCGCCCCGCGTCATGTTCGACCGCGGCTCGATCTCCGCGGCCGGCGCGTGCCGGTCGATCAGGCTGCTCGGGCGCGCGGCGCGCAGGGCCCCCGTCAGCTCGTCGATCGTGGCGACGGCCCGGTCGTACGCCTCCGCCGCGTCGTCCCCGATCCAGGCGTTGGCGATCAGCCGGATCGTGTGGCGCACGCGGTCGAAGATGATGAGGGCCTCCGTGACCAGGAAGACCATGTCCGGCGCGCGGAGGGCCCGGTCGGTCCGGGTGGGGACGCGCTTCTCGAAGACCGAGACGCAGTCGTAGCCGAGGAACCCGACGGCGCCGCCGATGAAGCGGGGCAGGGCGGGGTCCGCGACCGGGCGGAAGGGCGTCATGTAACGGCGGAGCGCGTCGAGGGGATCGGCGTCGGCTTCCAGCGTCTCCTCGGCGCCGCCGGGCTCCTGCAGCGTCACGCGCCGGCCGTAGGCCCGGAGGATCGCGCGCGGCGTTCCGCCGATGAACGAGTAGCGGCCGACGTTCTCGCCGCCCTCCACGCTTTCCAGCAGGAACGTGTGCGTCGCGTGGCCCTGCCGGCGCAGGTGGTCGCGCACTTTCTCGTACGCCGAGACCGGCGAATCCTGGTCGGCCAGCAGCTCGCGCCAGACCGGCACCAGGTTGCCCTGCTTTGCCTTCTCCAGGAACGCCTTCCTGTCCGGAAAACAGCTCACATTCGATTCCTCATCCGCGTACATCCGCGTGATCCGCGGTTTCTTTTTCAGGGGTCCAGGTTCTCCAGCTTCCCCGTCTCCATGTTCAGCCGCCGATAGTAGCAGTTCCGCGGCTGCCCGCTCCTGTTTTTCGTGTGGCAGATGCCGCCGCGGCGCGGGCGGACGCGGTAGAGCAGCGAGTTCTGCTCGCAGTTGACCCGGACCTCGATCAGGTCGAACGTCTCGCCCGACGTCTTGCCCTTTTCCCACAACTCCTTGCGCGAGGTGCTCCACAGGACCAGCGACCGGTCGGTCACCGCCTTCCGGAAGGCCTGCTCGTTGGTGTAGGCCACGAGGATCATCTCGTTCGTGTCCGCGTGCTGCACGGCCACCGGGATGATTCCCGGGTTGGCCGCCGTCGCCTGCGTCAGCTTGTTGAAATCCAGCCGCAGCTCCAGCCCCTCTTCTTTCTCGTTCACAGCCGCACCTCCACGCCCTTGTTCTTCAAGTGCTCCTTCACCTGCGGGATGGTGAACGTCCCGAAATGGAAGACCGAGGCCGCGAGCACCGCGTCGGCCTTGCCCCGCACGATCCCGTCGTAGAAATGATCCAGCGCGCCCACGCCGCCGGAGGCGATCACGGGCACCGGGACGGCCTCCGCCACCGCCCGCGTCAGGTCCAGGTCGTAGCCGTCCTGCGTGCCGTCGCGGTCCATGCTGGTCAGCAGGATCTCCCCGGCGCCGCGGCCGACGCCCTCGCGCGCCCACTCGACCGCCTCGCGCTCCGTCGGCTTGCGGCCGCCGTGCGTGAAGACCGTCCAGCCCGGGCCGTCGGTCCGCCTCCGCGCGTCGATGGCGAGGACGATGCACTGGCTGCCGAACGATTTCGCCGTCTCGTCGATGATCCCCGGGTTCAGCAGCGCCGCCGTGTTCAGCGAGACCTTGTCCGCGCCGGCCTGGAGCATGCGGCGGATGTCCGCGGCGGTGCGCACCCCGCCGCCGACCGTCAGCGGCATGAAGACCTGCTGCGCGACGGCGCGGACGACCTCGACGATCGTGTCCCGCGCCTCGTGCGAGGCGGTGATGTCGAGAAAGGTCAGCTCGTCCGCGCCCTGCGCCTCGTAGGCGCGCGCGACCTGCACCGGGTCGCCCGCGTCGCGGAGCACCACGAAGCGCACGCCCTTGACCACGCGCCCGGCGTTGATGTCCAGGCACGGTATGATCCGTTTGGCCGGCATGATTGAACCCGACGTTCCAAGTCTGGAAAACGTGGACTGGGAAAGGCGCGACGTCAACTGGATTTATTGGCGGCCGCGGGTCGGGCGGAACTTGTTCCGCCGCGCGTTTTGGGCCATAGTGAAGCGGCGTCATATGGCCGCGGCCATCGAAATAAGGGATCTGCGCGTCGAGTATCGCGACAAGGGCGAGCGCGTCGAGGCGCTGGGCGGGCTGAACCTGTCGGTGGAGCAGGGGACCGTCGTGGGCTTTCTCGGCCCCAACGGCGCGGGCAAGACAACCGCCCTGCACGTGCTCCTCGGGTTCATCCAGCCCTCCGCGGGTTCGGCGTTCCTGTTCGGCGAGGACGTCGGTAGGTCCATCGCCCGCCGCCGCATCGGGTACCTGCCCGAGCACCCCCAGTTGTACCCCTTCCTGACCGGCCGCGAGTTGCTCGCGATGGCCGGCGGACTGTTCGGCCTGCGCGGCCCGGAGTTGCGCCGCCGGCTGGACGCCCTGCTGGAGCAGGTGGGGCTGGACGGGGCCTCGGCGCGGCGGCGGATCGGCGCGTATTCCCGCGGCATGATGCAGCGGATCGGCCTGGCCCAGGCGCTGATCAACGATCCCGACCTGGTGATCCTGGACGAGCCGACGGGGGGCCTGGACCCGATCGGCCGCCTGGAGATGCGCGGGCTGATCGCCCGGCTGCGCGAGCAGGGGAAGACGGTGTTCTTTTCCTCCCACGAGCTGTCGGAGGTGGAGTTGGTCTGCGACCGGGTGGCCATCCTGGCCCGGGGCCGCCTGGTGGCGGAGGGGCGCGTGGACGAATTGGTCCGCGCCGGCGAACGGCTGGAAGCCTATTTCCTGCGCGTGGTGCAGGGGGCCGGATCGGCATGAAGCGCATCCTCGTCATGGCCCGCGTGGTCTGGCTGGACCTGCTGCGCCGCAAGGATCTCTACGTGATGGCGATCCTGCTGCTGACCCTGCTGTTCGTCCTGATGTCCCTCAACCTGTTCGGGCTGGGCGCGGTGGTCCGTTATATTTTGGACGTCGGCCTGCTGATGGCCTGGCTGTTTTCGCTGGTCCTCGTCGTCAGCCTGACCGCGCGGCAGCTTCCGCGGGAGGAGTCGCGCGGAACCATCTTCCCCCTGCTGGCCAAGCCGCTGACGCGGGCCGAACTGCTGCTGGGCAAGTGGCTGGGCAGCGCCACGGCCTCCGTTTTCGCCACGCTGGCCTTCTACGCGGTCATTGTCGCGCTGACGGCGCTGCGCGGCGGCGCGGTCAACGGACCGTGCCTGGGCCAGGCGTTCCTCCTGCACGGGATGGCGCTGGCCCTGGTCAGCGCCGTCGCCCTGGCGCTGTCGGCGCGTATGACCTACGGCGCGGCGGCCTCCATGACCTATGTCCTGTGCGGCGCCGCCTTTTTCGTCGCGCCCGCCGTGCCGGAGCTGCTGGTCCACGAGCCCGGGCCCTCCGGCAACGTGCTGCTGGCGCTCTACTACGCGCTGCCGCACCTGGACCTGTTCGATCTCCGGCAGCGGCTGATCCACGACTGGGGGCCCGCGCCCTGGGCCGATGTCGTCGGGATCGCGGTCTACGGCGCGGTGTGGACGGGCCTCTTCCTCCTGCTGGCCTGGCTGGCCTACCGGACGAAACGGTTCCGCCGGGGGGCGCCCGAATGAGACCCCGGCGCCTCGTCCTGGTGCTGGTCCTGCTTTGGATCCTGGCCTTCAGCCTGGCCTGCCGCCTGGCGCCGCGCCGCGCCGCCGATCCCGGGGCGGGAGACTCGGCGCTCGACCGCGCGCTCGGCGTCAGCCGCGTGGCGTTCGGCCAGAGCTTCTACGTGGGGGCGGACGACTACTTTCACCGGGGCGTCGGCCACAAGCATGACGTGGTATTCATCAACAGCCTGTTCCAGCGATGGAGCGCCGCCGTCCGCCCCTCCGGCCACATCCATACCGAGGGCTACAGCGTCAGCGAGATCCTGCCCTGGCTCCGGATGGCCACCGCCGCCGACCCGGGTAACGTGGAGGCCTTCCTCACCATGGCCTACTGGCTCACGCGGCTCGACCGGCTCGACGCGGCGGAGCAGGTGCTGCGCGAGGCCCAGCGGCTTCATCCCCGCGATTTCCGGCTCCTCGGCGAGCGCGGCCGCCTTGCCTTCCGGCAGCGCCGGGACGGCGAGGCGGCGCGCCTGACCGACGCCGCGCTCCGCGCATGGCCGAACCCGCTGCCGGCGGGCGACGAGGAGTCGAAGCTGGAGCGGGCCCGGCTCTTGAGCTTCCGCGCGATCCTCGGCGAACTGCGGGGCGCCCGGGCGCCCGCTATCCGGGATTTCGAGGAGGCCCTCCAACTCATGCCGGCGAACGAGGGCGTCCGGCATCATCTCGCGCTGCTCCGGTCCGGCTCGGCGGACACGGCCCTCCCGCGCGATGCCCTGGACCGGCTCTTTCCGGTCGAGCATGCTTGCGACCGGGAAGAGCAGGAGCACGAACATGAGCAGGAGCAGGAACCCCACGAGTAGCGCGGCGCCATGTATCTTGATTTCTATGGATTGAAAGAGGCGCCCTTCAACATCACGCCCGATCCGCGCTTCCTTTACTTCTCCGCCCGGCATCGCGAGGCCTACGATCACCTCCTCTACGGCATCGAGCAGCGCAAGGGCTTCATTGCCCTGACCGGCGAGGTCGGCTCGGGCAAGACCACCGTGTGCCGGGCCGTCCTGGCCGCGCTCTCGAAGCAGGTCCGCACCGCCCTGGTCCTCAATCCCTGCCTGACGGAGACGCAGTTGCTCCGGGCCATCCTCCACGATTTCGGCCTGGTTCCGAAAGGGCGCGATCGCCTGGCCTACATCGAGCAGCTCAACGAATTTCTCCTGGAGCAGACGCGGCAGGGCTTCAACATCGCCCTGTTCATCGACGAGGCGCAGGACCTGCTGCCCGAGGTGATGGAGCAGGTCCGCCTGCTTTCGAACCTGGAAACCGACCAGCACAAGCTGATGCAGATCGTGCTCGCCGGCCAACCGGAACTCCAGGCCCGCCTCGCCCGCCCCGAGTTCCGCCAGTTGCGGCAGCGCATCATGATCTCGTGCCATCTCCTTCCGCTTTCCGAGGAGGAGACCGGCCTGTATATTCAGCACCGGCTGGCGGTGGCCGGGCGGGGCGAGGGGACGGGCTTCGAGCCCGATGCCGTGCGGCGCGTGCACCGCTATGCCGGCGGCATCCCGCGGATCACGAACACGGTCTGTGACCGGGCGATGCTGGCCGGTTACATTGCCGGGGTCCGGCAGATTGGAAACCGAGAAGTGAAAAGGGCCCTGTCGGAGTTGGAGGAAGCCTCGTGAGCCTGATTCAGGAAGCCTTGCATCGAAAAGCGTCGGAAGACGGGCCGCCGCCTCCTCCGGCCCCGCCGCCGCGCCCGGGCCGGGGCCATCCCGCGTTGTGGGTAGTTCTCCTGATCCTGCTGTTCGCGGCGTCGGGGGTCGCGTTGTGGTACTTGAATCCCTCCTTTTTCATCCGCTCGAAGCCGGAATCCGGTCCGAAACCTGCGCCCCTCGCGCCGGCGGTGCCGCGTCAGGATGAGGCCGCCCCGGCGCCGTCCGCTCCGAAGACCCCGGCCGAAGCCGCCGCGCCGCCGGCGCTCGAGCCGCCGCCGCCGCCGATTGAAACCGTCGCGCCGGCCCCGGTGGAGAAGGAGCCAGCGATGGAGGCGCCGCCGCCGGTCGTCGCTGAAAAGGCGCCCGCCGCCGCCCCCGCGGCGCCGCCGAGCGAGCTAAAGCCGGCCGAGAAGCCGAAGGATAAGGAAGAGGCGAAGGCGAAGCGCTGGCCGACGCTGAAGCTGACCGGCGTCATGGTCGGGCACGGCGAGAAATCAAAGGGCTCCGCGTTTCTGAACGGCTCGTTCGTCGAGGTGGGCGACCGGATCGACGAAGTCCGGCTCGTTGAGGTCGACGCCAAGGGCGTCCGGCTCGAATTCCAAGGCGAGAAAAAGTACCTTCGCCTCGGCCAGTCCCTGCCTTGAGCCGATCGTCAGCGGGGCTTCCGGATGCGGTTCTTCCCGTCCACGAACACGATCCGGGGCTTCCGTCGGCGCGCCTCGGCGTCCTCCACGTTCGCGTAGGCCAGGATCGTCACGGGATCCCCGGCCAGGCCGAGCCGGGCGGCGGGCCCGTTGAGCAGCATCCTGCCCGAGCCCCGCGGGGCCGCGATGGCATAGGTGACCAGGCGGGCGCCATTGTTCAGGTTCAGGACGTGCACCTGTTCGCCGGGCAGGATGTCGGCGGCCTCGAGCAGCCGGCGATCCATCGCGATGCTGCCCTCGTAGTGGAGGTCGGCGCCGGTCAGCGTCGCCCGGTGAATCTTTGACTTCAGCATCGTCCTTTGCATCGTGGCGTCCTCGGTGGGTGTCGGCCCCAGTATCCGGCCAAATCGCGCCTCGTCAATCCCGCCCGGGTTCAGCGGATGCTGATCTCCCGGAAGGCGTAGGGCAGTTCGTCCAGCACGTCGAGCGCGGTCAGGCCGGCCTGGGACTTGTGCAGCGCGGCCGTGTCCCCCGCGCGGCCATGCAGGTAGACGGCCAGGCGCGCGGCGTCGTACGGCGTCAGGCCCTGGGCGAGAAGTCCGGCGGCCAGGCCGGCCAGGACATCGCCCGTGCCGCCTGTCGCCATGCCGGGATTCCCCGTCAGGTTCATCTGGACCGGCTTCCCAGTCTCGGCGACAAGCGTCCCCGCGCCTTTAAGGACGACCACTGCGCCGGTGCTCTCGGCGGCGGCCCGCGCGGCCGCATGGCGGTCCTGCTGGATCGTCTCGATGTCCTGCGCCATCAGCCGGGCCAGTTCGCCGGGATGCGGCGTGATCAGCGCCGTGCGGCGGCATTTCGCGATGAAATGGGGCTGCCCCTCGAGCAGGCTCAAGGCGTCCGCGTCCATCACCAGGGGAGGCGGGCATTCGCGAATCAGGTGCCGCATGATCGCCGTGCCCTCGGGGTTGCGGGTCAGCCCGGGCCCGATCAGCACCGCGCCGAACTTGTCGATGCGGTTCCGCCAGTCGGCCCAGAACGCCGCGCTCAACGAACCCGTATCCGTCTCCGGCCCGCCCTGGACCATGGCCTCCAGGACCGAGCCGGCCACGATGGGCGCGACGCCGGCCGGGGTCAGGACGGTGACCAGGCCGACGCCTGACCGCAGCGCGGCGCGCGCGGCCATGGCGATGGCGCCCGCGTACCCGCGCGCCCCGCCGATCAGCAGGACATGGCCCTGGCTGCCCTTGTGCGTGGCCCGCGGGCGGCGCGGCAGCAGCGGCCGCAGGTCGTTGGGATGAATGAACTCGCGATCCTCCGCGAGCGCCGCCTGGGTGATGTATTCCGCCGGGATCCCGATGTCCACGACCTCGAGCGCGCCCACGTACTCCAGGGCCGCCGGCTCCAGGAGGCCGCGCTTGGGCAGCCCCATGGTCACCGTCAGGTCGGCCCGAACGGCCGCGCCTTCCGCGGCCCCGGTGTCCGCGTTCAGCCCCGACGGAAGGTCGATGGCCACCACCAGCGCCTGGCGGGACTGCTGGTTGATATACTCGATCGCGCCGGCGGCCGGGCCCCGGGCCGGACCCGAACCGCCCGTGCCGAGGACGCCGTCCACGAGAAGGTCGCCCGCCGCCGGGTAGGCCAGGGACTCCTCCCAGTCCTCCCGCGTCGGCAATTCGCGCGCCGTGATCTTCGCGTCCTTCATCCGGCTGAAGTGCCGGAGGGCGTCGCCCTGGATCTCGTTGGCCGCGCCCGCGATCCAGACCTGGACGGCAAAGCCGTCCTCCTTCAGAAAGCGCGCCGCCGCAAAGGCGTCGCCGCCGTTGTTGCCGCGCCCGGCGATGAGGTGCACGAGCGGGTGGTGGAACCCGGCGGTCTCCGCGAGCCGCGCCACGGCGTCCGCCACGCCCTGCCCGGCGCGCTCCATCAGAACCTCGCCCGGGGTCTCCGCCTCCTCGATGGTCCGGCGGTCGAGTTCGCGCATCTGTTCGGCCGTCACGATCTTCATCGGGTCTTCTCCTTCCGGGCGCCGCCGACCAGGAGGGCTTGGGCCACGGCGTAGTGCCGGGTATGCGAAAGGCTGACGAGCACCCGGCCGACCCCGCGCCGCCGGGCCAGGCGGCCGCCCTTGGCGCTCAACTGCACCGAGGGGGCCCCGCTGGCGGGATCGCGCCGGACCTCGATGTCCAGCCAGCCCAGGTGCTCGCCGATCCCGGTGCCGAAGGCCTTGCTGACGGCTTCCTTGATGGCGAACCGTCCCGCGTAGTGGCGCCACGGCTCCGCCTTTCCGTCGCAGTAGGACTGCTCCGCGGGCCGGAACACTTTTTCCCGGAACGTCCGGCCCCAGCGCCGGAGGGCGGACTGCATGCGCTCGTTTTCCACGAGGTCCACGCCGACGCCCAGGACCGGTGCGCCGGCGCGCGCCGTGGTCCGCCTCACGGCTCGCCTCCCTCGTACAGCGCCATGGCATCCAGCATTTCGCGGACGGCGGAGTCGAGCCCGACAAAGACCGACCGGGCTACGAGGCTGTGCCCGATATTCAGCGTGTCCAGGTGCGGGACGCGGAGGACCGGGGGCAGGTTGTCCGTGTTCAGGCCGTGCCCGGCGTTGACCTGCAGGCCCAGCGCGTGGGCCCGGCGGGCGCCCTCGATCAGGCGTTTCAACTCGGCCGCGGCTTCCCGCTCGCCGGCGGCATCGCAGTACGCCCCGGTATGCAATTCGACCACGGGCGCCCCGAGCCGCGCCGCCGCCTCGAGCTGGCGCGCGTCGGCCTCGATGAACAGGCTCACCTCGATGCCGGCGTCGGACAGCGCCTCGATCGTCGGGCGCAGGGCGGTCTCCTGTCTCGCGACGTCAAGCCCGCCTTCCGTGGTCAGTTCCTGCCGCCGCTCGGGCACGAGGCACACTTCCGCCGGCCGCACCTGGAGCGCGACCTGCACGATCCCCGGCGCGTTGGCCATCTCGAGGTTCAGCGGGGCGTCGAGTTCAGCCTTGAGCCGGAAGACGTCGGCGTCCTGGATGTGGCGCCGGTCCTCCCGCAGGTGAACGGTGATCCCGTGGGCCCCGGCGCCGAGGCAGAGCCGCGCCGCATCGAGGACGTCGGGATACTCCGTGCCCCGGACCTGCCTCAACGTGGCCACGTGGTCGAGGTTGACGCCCAGCCGCAGCGGGCGGAAAGGAACGGCGGCGCTCACAACGAGTCCACCTCCCGGGGATTCTCCTCTGCGATCGTCTGCATCGCCGGCTCGAAAAGGACGGGTCGACCGCCGCCCCGCCGCTTGGCGGCGCGCAGCGCGTACCGGGCGGCCCGGGCGAGGTCGCGGGGGTGGGCGGCGTGATCCGGGTACCCGGCCACGCCGACGCTCGCGCTGACGCGGAGCGTGCCGCCGGGCACCGCGAAGGGCGTTTTGCGGAGTTCGCCCAGCAGCCGCTGCGTGGCCGGCACGGCGCGGCTCGGCGGACAATCCATGATGAGGAGGAAACTGTCGCCCTCCAGTCGCCCGATGAGGTCCGCCTCCCGCGCGTGCTTCTGCAGCACGGCGGCCATGCCCTTCAGCAACGTGTCGCCGGTCTCGCGGCCGTAGTGCTCGTTGTAACGATCCAGGTGGTCGAGGTCCAGGTGCAGCAGGGAGAGCGGACGGTCCTCCTTGCGATGGCGCGACAGCGAGCGCTGCAGCGCGGTGATCAGTCGATCCTCCTTCAGGACGCCGGTCAGTTCGTCGAGAATCCCCTTGGGCGGGACGGCGGGCGCAGGGGGCGGGACGGCGGGCAAGTCCGATGCGGCAAGACGGGCGGCCCAGCCTCCGGCGGCCCGCGCGCTGTCCAGCGCTGCGTGGGCCGCCTGGAGAAGGGCGTGCGTCCGGCTTCCGTTCTCGGGGTGCGTGGCCAGGCCGGTCGCCAGGTGAATCCCCAGCGGGAGGGAGCGTCCTCCCGGTTCGCCGGGGCGGCGGATCCGTTCGAGCAGGCGCTGGGCCACCGACTCGACCCGGTCCCGGGTGATCCAGAGCAGCGCGCCGATCTGCCGGCCGCCGTGGCGCAGGACTCCATCGCCCGCTCGGATGGATCCCCGGAGCGTGGCCTCCAGCGGTGGGAGCAGCGGCTCCAGGTCGTCGGGAAGGGCCTGGCCGGCGGCCGCCGCCGGCTCGAAGAGGATCACCGCGAACGGTTCCGGCTCCCGGTGCGCGGTGCCCAGACGGTGGGCCACCTCGGCGGTCAGGGGATCGGCAGCGGGAGCATCGGGAGCGTCCGGCTCCGCGGCGGCCCGGGTCAGCCGCTGGAAGCGCATGTGGCTGGCGATTAGCACGAACGCCCCGAAGGCGATGGCCGTCACCAGCAGAAACTGCGCTATGCCCGTGAGAATTTCCACGTCCTTATGCCTTGTGGCCCGCGGCCGTTTCCGACCGGGGCCTACGCGAGGGCGTCCCCGGTTTCCGGATGGAAGAAATGGGCCTGCTTCATGTTCAGGGTCAGCGGCACCGTCTGGTTCACCTCGACCGCGCTTTGCGGCCCGACCCGGGCGACGAAGGAGTGCTTCCCGGTGGACAGGTAGACGTACACCTCGGCGCCCATGGGCTCCACGACCTCGACGCGGGCCGCGATCCGTTCCCCGGCCGGAACGGCGCCCGTGGCCTCCGCCACGTCCTCCGGGCGGATGCCGAAAACAACCGGCTGGCCGGCCCGCGCCGACAGGGCGGACGCCTGTTCGTCCGTGGTCCGCACGGAGAACGAGCCCTCCTGGAAAAACAGGCCGCCGGCGCGCGCCTCCAGCGTGCCCGGGAAAAAGTTCATGGGCGGCGACCCGATGAATCCGGCGACGAACTGGTTCGCGGGCCGGTTATACAGTTCCAGGGGCGTCGCGACCTGCTGGATCAGGCCGTCCTTCATCACCACGATCCGGTCGCCCATGGTCATCGCCTCGACCTGGTCGTGCGTCACGTAAATCATCGTCGAGGCCAGCCGCGTGTGCAGCTTGCTGATCTCCGCGCGCATCTGGACCCGCATCTTGGCGTCGAGGTTCGAGAGGGGCTCGTCGAACAGGAAGGCCTTCGGCTTGCGCACGATCGCGCGGCCGACCGCGACGCGCTGCCGCTGGCCGCCGGAGAGCGCCTTGGGCTTGCGTTCCAGCAGATCCTGGATGCCCAGGATGTCGGCCGCCTCGCGCACGCGCCGGTCGATTTCATCGCGGGGGTACCGCCGCAGCTTGAGGCCGAACGCCATGTTCTTGTAGACCGTCATGTGCGGGTAGAGGGCGTAGTTCTGGAAGACCATGGCGATGTCGCGGTCCTTGGGCGGCACGTCGTTGACCTTGCGGCCGTCGATGTAGATCGCGCCTTTCGAGATCTCCTCCAGGCCGGCGACCATGCGCAGGGTGGTGGATTTCCCGCAGCCGGACGGCCCGACGAGCACGACGAATTCCTGGTCCTCGATCTCCAGGTTCGCGTCGTTCACGGCGGTCACGCCGCCGGGATAGGTCTTGCACACGTGCTCGAGGATGACTTTGGCCATAAATGCTTTCCGTTTCGCCGCGCCCCTCCGGACGGTCCCGCCGCGAAACACGAACCCGGACATGCTTACCACCCTCCCGCGCGCGCTGTCAAAGGATTTGGGGTCTTCGTCCGTTTGCCGCGACCGGCTGCGCCCTCCTCCTGCACGTACCGAACAACAACGGGGACCTTGGGGGGATCGGTGGCCGGCTCTTACTCTGACCTGACGATGGCGAACTCCGCCTCCCCTTGTTCAGGGCAGGCGTGCGCCTGAACGCAGGAATAGAACATCGACGGTCGGCATGTTCGTAACGATCTCCAGGACACCGCCGGTTCCCAGCCTGCTGTAGCCGCTGAACTGCCAGGGCGTTGCCGCGTCGAGCAGGTTGGTTTTCCAGAAGATATCATATAACCGGCCCGTTGAGGTTCCCGTGATCCGGTATAAGAACCCGTCCGGCCGCGTCACCAGCGCGGGCGCGGCGAGTGCGGAGGTCCCGTTGGTCGGATCCGTATCAGCCAGGTACTCTTCCCAGGTCGTCATCGAATCGTCGTCCGGATCCTGCCCGGGCACGGCGTCATAGGCATTGCCGCCGGTCTTGATTTCCCAGTCATTGGGAATCTGGTCGGCGTCAAAATCCCCGGAGGGACTGGGCGCCAGTTTGACCACGACCAGATCGTTCTGGTTTGTGAAGTTGTCCGAGGAGCCCACCATGTACACGGCCCCCGTGCTGTCGGCCGCGAGGGCGATGCCCTCCGTCGGGCTGCCCGTCACGCGCCCCAACTCCCCAAGGGATGGAGTCAAGCGCAGGGTTCCTCCGCCCTTTCCCGTAAGGTAGGGTTGCCAGAAGGCATCGAGAATGGCGGTGTTCAGATACTTGTGGCCCGCGCTGTGCTCGTCGCGATCCACCGTCGCGGTTGCCAGGACCTCTCCGGTCGAACCGACCCAGGCCGCGGCGTAGCGGTATTTTCCGTCCGAAGCGCGACCCGCCACGTAGACTTGCGTCCGGGGGCCGGGCAGAAGGGCATAGGCTGCAAACCCCGTCATGTACGGGAAGGTCAGGGTCCGCTCCCAGCGGGGAACGCCGGTGGCCGGATCGAGGTTGCGAAGCAGTCCCCCGCCGGACACCACCCAGACATTGGTCGCTTCATTTACGGCAATGGCGGCCCCGGATTGCGCGTACCAGAACTGGCTCCACTCCTGGGTGCCGCCGGCGGAATACTTGAACACCCGCCATTGCTGGGGCGGCCCGGGATACGTGCTCGTGCCCGTGAGATAAATGGACCCGCCAGCGTCCGTGCTCATGTCATTGCATTCATCGCGCGATGTCTCATGGGGCCCGTTGTAGGTCGTGACCCACGCCGGCGTGCCGTCGGCATTCAACCGGGCCAGGAACACGTCATTGCTGGTCGCGGCGTCGACGGTCATCCCGGCAGCCACAACGCCGCCGGTGCCCGGCACAGCGAGAGCCGTCGCGTAGTCATGGGTATTGGCGGTCCCGTTGCGGCGATACTCCCAGAGGAACTGCCCGTCTGCGCTGTACTTACAAACCACCAAGTCCATGTTGCCGTTGGTTCCGGTGGAGTCGAGCAGCGCGTAGATTTCGCCCAGGCCGTCCGCGCCCAGGTCCTTGACGGCGTCATCGCCGTGCCCGCTGCCGTCGTAGTTCGTCGCCCACAGCGTCTGGCCATTGGGGTCGAGCTTCAGCAGGAGCATGTCGTCCCCGTCGCCGGATCCGCGGACTTCCCCCGCCACCACCACGTTGTCCAAGGGGTCCATGGCCGCGGCAGCGCCGCGATCGTCCGCGTGGCTTTCGCCGTCGAACACCTGAACCCAGGAAGGAAAGAGGACCCCGCCTGGTATCGGGTGAAGCGCGGGATTGGTGGTGACGGTCAGCGATAAGGGTACGGCCAAGACGTCGCGGCCCATGGCCAGGCTGATACGGCCCGTATAGACGCCGGGCGACAGCGTGGCGGTGTCGTAGGTTCCCGTCACCGTGTCGTTGCCCGCACCGGACGTCGGCGCCATTTGCATCCATGCGCAATCGCAGGCCACCGTCCAGCCCAGCGCCGGCCCGCACAAGGCGACGTCGAAGATCCCGGGGGCGGGCGAGAATCCTTCGGGGATATTTGTCGAGATCAGGATGGGTGACAGGGTCCCGGCCGGCACGTGGAAAGTCCAAACGGTGCCGGTCGTGGTGGTGTACACCCCCACGCTGTCCACCCGCCAGTAGTACGTGGTCGCGCAGGCCAGGGCATGGGTCAGACTCCACTCGGCATTGGTGGTGGCGCCCAGGTATGCCGTCCCCCCGGGCTCGGCGGCGCCCACGGTCGCGGCATCCGTATCCAAATACACGTGGTAACGCACCGTGCGCTCCGCGACCGTCCAGTGCAGTGTGTCGGGCGCGGGATTGACGACCGCGTTGTCGGTCGGTATCGGCCCGGCCGGCGGCGCCGGCGGAGCCGAATAAAGGGCCGCGGAGACCATGCTCCATTGGCGGGTTGTCGGATGAATGCGCACCAGCGCGCTGCCGTCGCCCGAGAAGACTTGCAGGCCGGTGTAAAACGGCAAGTCGTACACGCGTTGGCCCGAAGCTTCTTCCAGCACGTTGGACCCCGCGGCCAGCAGGCGGCCATCCGGCGACCACGACCATAAGGCCTCGGAGAAGATCCTGACCGCGCCGGAGGCCAGGTTGGAATAGGCCAGTTTGGTGTAGTGCTTGATGACGAACGCGCCGTCTGGAGATACAAGGGTCGGGTAATCCATCGGGTTGCCGCTGATATGCCCGTCGAACGTATCCACAACAGTCAGGTTGGTGGTCCGGCAATCGAGGCGCCACACGGCGGGTGTCCCGGACACGTATCGCCAGGCCAGCATGGAAGCGCCGTCCCCGTTCACGGTGAGGTCGCCGGTCCGATTCGCCGTGGCCCCGGTGAATTCCTGGCCGCTCCCCTTCTCCAGGATATGCACGGCGGGCAGGTAATAGGGATCCGCAACGTACACATAGTTCGAGGGGCCAGGCGCCACCTGGTAGATGGAGACCTGCGCGCCCGACAGGCCGAGGTTGAATGGAATCGTGTCCACGTGGTCGAACGTGGATAACGCGATGCGCGAAAGCGACGAATCGAACCCGCTGACACACCACAAATCGTCGCTGGCGGGATCGAGTTCCATGTCCGACGCGCCGCGTCCGACAAACAACAGGCCGGTCATAACGCCGGAGGCGCTGTCGAAAGCCAGCACGGCGCTGAGCTGGTCAGCCGCCGCGTGCAGGGCATACACGCGGGCGCGCTTGCGGTCGGCCGCGACCCGCACGACCTCCTGGGTCAATACCTGAAGCACCACCGGAACGGTGTCCGTGAATGCGCCCGATTCCACCCGGAGCGCGGATTCATGCCGGCCAGGCGACAGGCCCTCCGGCCGGAGCGCGACGCTGACCAGCGAGGCGCCCAGGCCCGACGTGGGGGTGCAGGACAGCCAGGGCGCTTGCGCCGTCAGGGCCCAAACGTTGGTCGCCACGGCCCGAACCTGGAGTTGCGTCGCCAGCGTCGGCGCGTGCTCCAGCGTCAGGGCATTGATCTCACCCGGCTGGACGACCACGGGCCCGGACGTAAAACGCCAGACAGCACCCTGAACGGCTCCGGACGATGTGAGCGCGTCCACCCGCCAGAAATACTCGGACTGGACCGGCAGGGCCGAGGTGGGGGTCAGTCGGCCGGCCGTTGTCCGGCCAAGAAAAGTGACGGACCCTGTGCCCGCGAGCGCCACTTCCTGGCTGATCGCGCCGCCGTACACGTCGTAGCCGTCCGCGACGGGTGTCGGCGTCCAACACAGAGGCGGCATCCTGCCCATGAGCGCGCCGTCGGCCGGTTCGGGCTGGAGCCAGGCATTCGACAGCGCGATCTCGTTGGTCAGATCCACCACGTACAGACCGTTTGACACCGAGTCATACACGTACAATTTTCGCTGGTCGCCGGAGAATGCCGAGACCGACGACGGCGCCGGCAGTGCAAGAAGCGGATCGCCCGTGGCCGTAGAGAACACCTGCTGCGTGCCCACCGCGACCTCGCCGTGCAGGCTCACGGCCCGGATGGGTTCGGGAAACGTCCGGACCACTTCAAGACGGCGATCGATCGCGCGGCCTTGGCAGAAAATGGTCTGCCCATCGGCGGACAGCACGACCGTGTCGTCCCAGCCGCCGACCTCGGGAAAGCCTTCCGAGGCGCCGTCGGACGTAATCGCGTTCGTGGTCACGACGAGGCGGAAAAGCTGCCTGTTCTGGGCATGGAAGTAATTGGTTCGGGTGGGTTCGATATCGCCGTCGCCCAACCGGCCGCTCCACGAGGCCCGGGTGGTGCCGCTGGTGGATTCCAGCAGCAGCACGTCCGAGCTCGTGGTCACGCCCTCTTTTTCCGCGAGCAACCGCCCTTGGCTTCCGCCGCTCAAGCGCCGGCATTCCGAGGGGAGCGCAACGGGGCCGGCAGAGGCCTGGGCGTCGAGATCGAACGTGCAGCAAGCCGCCTGCTTCCAGTTGGCGACGTACAGGCGGGTGTCCCCATAAACAATCGCCAGGTCGCTGGCATTGAGGCCCGCCGGGCAGTTGGTCGCGATGGCATCGGTCCGCGTGTCGATGAAGAGAAGACGGCAGGCATCCGTGCTGGTGGCGCCCTCTTGCAGGGCGTAGAGGAAAGGCCTCTGGTAGTCCGTCCGCAAGTGAGTCAGCGGCGGCCCGGGGACGGGAAGGAATCGGGTGGCGGCCGGGGCAAGCGGGACGAAAAAAAGGCTGGCCAGCCGGAGGATCACGGACGCGAGCCGTCGTTCCCTCCGCCTCGCGCCTGCGTATTCCAAATTTGGGTAGATGAACACGTCTCCCCGCGCAACTACCGGCAGGGTATCCGCGAACAGGACGGTCGTCAATCTCGACGCACCGAAGCGGGCGGAGCGTCCTCCGGCGGCAGGCGCTTGAATTCGCGGGCGTGGCGGACGATGGCGCCCTGCACGGTGTAGAGCACGTCCTCCGCGATGTTCGTCGCGTGGTCCGCGATCCGCTCGAGGTAGCGTGAGATCGAGAGCAGCGCGATCAGCGCATCGAGATGCTCGGGTTGGCGGCGGATCATCGCCTTCACCCCGTCGTACATCGCCCGGTTGATCGCGTCCACCTCGTCGTCCATCGCGCAGACCTTCCGCGCGAGGCTCGCGTCGAGGTTGACCAGCGCGTCCAGGCTCAACCGGAACATCGTCTGGGTCTTCTCCGACAGGCCGTTCAGGTCGAACGGCACCTCGATCGGCAGCTCCCGGTTCAGGAAGATCGCGCGCTGCGCGATGTTCACGGCCAGGTCGCCGATCCGCTCGAGGTCATTGTTCATCTTGAGGACGGCGACAAGGAACCGCAGGTCGATCGCCACGGGCTGGTAGAGGGCCAGGATCTTCAGGCACTCCTCCTCGACCTCGATCTCGGCCTGGTCGATCTCCAGGTCGCGGCCGATCACCTGCTCGGCCCGCCGGTCGTCGCGCTCCGTGATGGCCTGCACGGACTGCCGGAGATTGTCCTCGACGACGGCGCACAGCGAGAGCAGCCGCTTCTTCAGGTTTTCGATTTCCTTGTGGAGATGAATCATCATGGTCGCGTCTCCTTGTTAGGGCCCGCGGGCTTCGGGGTCAATCCGGAACCGGCGCTCACCCGAACCTCCCGGTGATGTAATCCTCCGTCTCGCGCAGGCGCGGCTTGCGGAACAGGTCGGCCGTTGGGCCGTACTCGACCAGGTGGCCGAGGTACATGAACGCCGTGTAGTCGCTGGTCCGCGAGGCCTGCTGCATGTTGTGAGTGACGATCAGGATCGTGTAGCGGCCGCGCAGCTCGTCGATCAGGTTCTCGATCTTGTTCGTGGCGATGGGATCGAGGGCGGAGCAGGGTTCGTCCATCAGCAGCACCTCCGGCTCCGCCGCGATCGCCCGCGCGATGCACAGCCGCTGCTGCTGGCCGCCGGACAGGCTCATGGCGCTCTCCTGCAGCCGGTCCTTGACCTCGTCCCAGAGCGCGGCCCGCCGCAGGCTGCGCTCGCAGACCTCGGCCAGCGCGGCGCGGCTGCGCTCGCCGTCGATCCGCCGCGGGTACACGACGTTCTCGTACACGCTCATCGGGAAGGGGTTCGGCTTCTGGAAAACCATGCCCATCCGCTTGCGCAGCTCGATCACGTCCACGCCCGGCGCGTAGATGGAGTCGCCGTTCAGGAGCATGTCCCCCTCGATGCGGACGGTATCGAGCAGGTCGTTGATCCGGTTGACCGAGCGCAGCAGGGTGGACTTGCCGCAGCCCGACGGCCCGATGAGCGCCGTGACCTTGCCGCGCGGGATGCGCATGCCGATGTGGTGCAGCGCCTTTTTCGGCCCGTACCACAGGCAGAAGTCGCGGACCTCAAGCGTCGCATCCTCCCGGTCGACCGCCGGATGAACGACGGCGTCGAATTGCCCGCCCCGGGCAATGGCGGCCAGGCGGTCGTCGCCGGCGGGCGCGGGGGGCTCGAGGGTCAGGGTGTCGGTGGCCGTGAGGGTGTTCATGGTCAGAATGCTCCCGTGACGAATTTCTTCTTCAGCCGCGCGCGCAACAGGACCGCGACCAGGTTCAGCAGGAAGATCAGCGCGATCAGCAGCAGCGTGACGGTGAAGACCATCGGCCGCGCCGCCTCGCTGTTCGGGCTCTGGAACCCGAGATCGAAGATGTGGAAGCCGAGGTGCATGAAGCTGCGCTCGGGGTGCAGGAACGGCGCGACGGCGTCCACCGGCAGCTCGGGCGCCAACTTGACCGCGCCCACGAGCATCAGCGGGGCGACCTCGCCCGCGCCGCGCGCCATGGCCAGGATCGTCCCGGTCAGGATGCCCGGCAGCGCGCGCGGCAGGACGATGCGGCGGATCGTCTGCCACTTGCCGGCGCCGCACGCATAGGAGCCCTCGCGCATCGAGTTCGGCACCGCGGCCAGCGACTCCTCCGTCGCGACGATGACCACGGGCAGCGTCAGCAGCGCGAGCGTCAGCGCCGACCACAGCAGGCCGCCCTTCCCGAACGTCGGGTTCGGCAGGTTCGCGGCGAAGAAGGACCGGTCGAGCCACCCCCCGACAATGTAGCAGAAGAACCCGAGCCCGAAGACGCCGAAGACGATGCTCGGCACGCCGGCGAGGTTGTTGATCGCGATGCGCACGAGGCTGACCAGCGGGCCGGCCTTCGCATACTCGCGCAGGTAGAGCGCGGCCATGACGCCGAACGGCACGACGGCCACCGACATCACGACCGTCATCAGGGCCGTGCCGAACAGCGCCGGGAAGACACCGCCCTCGCTGTTGGCCTCGCGCGGCGCGCCGGACAGGAATTCCAGCCAGCGGGAGCCGTAGACCGCCCACTTCGCGGCGAGGCCCAGCCGGTTGGGCGCGCAGGCCCGGACGATATCCGCCAGCGGGATGGCCTGCTCCCAGCCGTCCGCGGTCGCCAGCGCCAGCTGAAAGCGCGCGTTCTCGCGGTTCAGGGCCTCGATGCGCCCGCGCAGCCGGGCGTGCTCCGCCAAGCCCTGGCGTTCGACGGCCTCGAACCGCGCCACGGCTTCCCGGTGGGGGACCGAGCCCATGCCGTGCCGCAACTCCGCCGACTTGACCGCGAGGCGGGCGCTTTCGATACGGCGGTTTACGCGGCCGATGTCCCGGCTCTCCAGCCGCTGCCGCTCGCGCAGGCGGCGCTGTACCGCCAGGCGATGTTGTTCGTACATCGCCCACGCCGACGCCGGGTCGGAGGCCGCCGCGCGCCCGTCGAGCAGGAACGCCTGGGGGGCGCCGTAGAACCGGCCCCAGGCTGTCCGCTCCACGACCAGCGCCCATTCGGGCCGGGATTCCGCGCGGATGTCGGAATCGGCGACCCATTGGAAATGCTCGCCGGTCAGCTCGAAGTTGCCCGTGCGGAACAGGCGTCGCCGGACGGGCCCGTCGCCTCCGGTCGCGCCGACGGACTCCGAGCGCGCCACTTCGCCCATGACCGCGCGGCCGTCGTTCAGTTCGACCCGCGTCACGGGCCCGGGCCACAGCGTGACCGAGCCCTGGACGACCACCAGCGCCAGCAGGCCGGCGATCATGGCCAGCGCGAGCGCGAGCCCGCCGCCGGTCAGCCAGATCATCGGTTCGCCCTGGGCGAAGAGGGCGGTGCGTTCGCGACGCGGAGCTGCGCGTCCGCCGCTCATATCGCCACCGCCTTCCGGCGGAAGCGCAGCCGGACCAGTTCCGCCGCCGTGTTGATGACGAAGGTCAGGGCGAACAGGACCAGCGCGGACAGGAAGAGCACGCGGTAATGGGTGCTGTTCCGGACGGCCTCGGGCAGTTCGACCGCGATGTTGGCGGAGAGGGTCCGGAAGCCGTTGAACGGGTTCCAGTCCATGATCGGGGTGTTGCCCGCCGCCATGAGCACGATCATGGTTTCGCCGACGGCGCGGCCGAGCCCGATCATCACCGCCGAGAACAGCCCGCTCATGGCCGTCGGGATGATGACGGTGACGGCGGTCTGCCAGGGCGTCGCGCCGGCGCCCAGCGCGGCGGAGCGGAGATGGTCCGGCACCGCGGCCAGCGCGTCGTCAGCGATCGTGTAGACGACGGGGATCACGGCGAAGCCCATGACGAACCCGACGATCAGCGCATTGCGCTGCACGTAGGTGCCGAGCGCTGCGCCGCGCGGATCCCATCCCGCGGCCGTAAGAAGGCCGGCTGACGCCCAGGCCAGGCCGCCGGTGAGGGCCAGGTCCGCCAGGAAAGCCAGCGCATCCGCCGCGGCGACCCGGCTCCGAGGCCAGGAGCGCGCCGCGCCCTGGAGACGGGGCCGGATCGCGCGGGCCATGATCAGCGCGGCGGCCAGCGCCGCCGGGGCCAGCATCAGGAAGAACCAGCCGCCGGCCGGGCCTCCCAGTTGCCCATCCAGCCAGCGCCGCATATCCCCGGCGAACAGGAGCCGCTCGGCCACCGGGCCCAGCCCGGCGGCTGCCGCGAGTCCGAGGGGAAGAAGGAGAAGGAGAAGGAGAAGCCGCCACGAGGCAAGCCGCAGCGTAAGGGCCGGGGGCAGCAACTGCCAAACATGCGCGCCCGCGAGGAACATGACGGGAACGGTCACGAGCGAGACGAGGACGGCCGGGACCGCTGTTTCCACGAAGGGCGCGATGACGATGGCGCCGAAAAATCCGAGCACGACGCTCGGAAGGCTGGCCATCATTTCGATGGCCGGCTTCACGACGCGACGCGCGCGCGGGTGCAGGAACTCGCTCGTGAAAACCGCCGCGAGCAACGCGACGGGCACGCCGAAGAGCAGGGCGTACAGGGTGGCCTTGAGCGTGCCGAAGATCAGCGGCACGAGGCCGAGCTTGGGCTCGAAATCGTCCGTGGCCGCCGAGGATTGCCACGTATGCGCGGGCCGCGGGGCGCCCTCGTACCAGATCGGGGCAAAGAGCGCCTTCCAGGTCGCCTCGGGATGGCGCGGGTCCAGCCGCCACAGGGAAAGCCCGTCGGGCCGGATCGCCAGCAGGCCGTTGTCGCGGGGAAGGAAAGCCAGCGCCGCCGCGGGCCCGCGCGGCCCGGCCGGAAGCCTGGCCAGCGTCTTGCCGCTTGTCACGTGGCCGACGCGCACCGAGCCATCCGCATAGCCGATGGCAACCACGCGCATGCGGCCGGCGGTGGCGAGGCAGGCAACGGGCGCTCCGGCGCCCCGGAATTCCCGGGCGGCGACCAGGCGCGTAAGCGCGTTCGTGCCGTCCGGCCGAACCGGGAACCACGCCCGGACACGGCCGCCGGAGTCGCCCGAGAGGACCGTCGTCTGGCCCGGCAGGCAGCGCATCGCGGTCAGGCGGAGCGCCGGATCGTCGAGCAGGTTCAGCGTCTCCTCGATGAAGGCCTTCTCGGGCTGGCGCGTGTTGTAACGGATGGCGAGCCCGTCGGGCCAGGCCAGCAGCGCCCAGTCCGCCAGTCCCGAAAGGAGGAGGAAGGAGGGCTCCCCGTTCGTTCGGGGTTCGTATGGCAGGACCGCTGCGCGCCGGCGTGGCGTGACCTCGCCCGTGACCAGGTTCCTCCTCTCCGTGATCTTCTCGAAGAACAGGCGCCCGTCGGCGGTCAGCGCGCAGAATGACTCGCCCGCGTGCGCGAGCAGCCGGACGGGAGACGGGGGCGAAAACGCCGCGGCCTCGCCGAAGTCCGCCCGGGCGGCCCCTTCCGCCCATCCCACCCGGCCGCGCCGCACGGTCCCGTCCTCGAAGCCCAACGCAAGGTTCGCGCCGTCCGGCGACGTCGAGACGGCCGTGATCGGCGCGTTGGAGAATACCCGTTCCGTGACGGCGGCCGACGAGTCGTTCATCTGGAACGCGGACAGCGATCCGTCGGCGGCCAGCGCCCAGGCGCGGCGCCCGTCCTCGTCCGGCTGGATGAGCAGCGGCGGGAGCCGCGCGGGGGCGCTCCGGGTGGCCGCGCCGCGGATCGACGGCGGGCGGAACAGGGGCAGGGCGACCGCGACGAGGAATAGGCAGACCGTGAACACCGCGACGATGGTCCCGATGCCGCCGACGGTGATCAGCCCGCGCGAAACCGAGTCCGAGGCGCGCACGGCCCACCGGGTCTTCCTGTTTCGCGCGGGTTGCATGAGTGGGCTGATGATCCGGATTACTCGATCCCCGCCGCCTGCAGGGCCTCGCGGGCCATGGCCGCGGTGACGGGGAAGTAGCCGTCCTTCAGGACGTCCTCCTGGCCCTGGCGGCTGAACACGTAGCGGATGAACTCCCGCTGGAGCGGATCCAGCTCCGCGCCGGGCCGGCGGTTGACGTAGACCAGCAGGAAGCGGGCGAGGGGATAGTCGCCCGTGTAGGCCTGGTCCGGCGTCGCGGGGACGAAGTCCTCGCCCTCTGCCATCGCCAGCGGCACGGCGCGTACGTCGGCGGTCTTGTAGCCGATGCCGCTGTACCCGATGCCCCCGCGGTCGGAGGCCACGCCCTGCACGACGGCTGAACTGCCGGGCTGCTCCTTTACCGAGTCCTTGTAGTCGCCCTTGCCCAGGACATGCTCCTTGAAGAAGCCATAGGTCCCGGAGGCGGCGTTGCGGCCGTACAGGCTGATCGGCCGCGTCGCCCATTCCCCGGGCAGGCCGAACTGGCCCCAGTTGACGAGGTCCTCGGGATGGCCGAGCTTGCGGTCCCGGGAGAAGATCGCGTCCACCTGGGCAAACGTCAGGCCTTCGACGGGATTATCCTTGTTCACGTACACCGCGAGCATGTCGATGCTGGTCTTCAGCGCCAGGGGGGCGTAACCGTATTTCTGTTTGAACCCGTCGACTTCCGCCTCCTTCATGGGCCGGCTCATGGGCCCGAAAGTCGCCGTGCCCTCGATCAGCGCCGGCGGGGCGGTGGACGAGCCCTTGCCCTCGATCTCGACCTGGACGTTAGGGTACATCCGCCGGAAGCCCTCCGCCCACAGCGTCATCAGGTTGTTCAGCGTGTCCGAGCCCACGCTCTTGATCGTCCCGGAGATGCCTTCCACCGGCTGGTAGACCGGCAGACCCGCGTCCAGCGGAACCTGGGCAAAGGCGGCGGGCGCCGCCAGGGCCAGGACGAATCGCGCAAGCTTCCATCTCGGCATGCTGACCTCCGGGTTGAACGATCCGCGTACCTTCCGCCGGCGACTCTGCGGGCCGGGGATTGGCGGCGTGTGAGGGCTTTGTTAGAATGTCGTTAAATCGAACCGGAGGATGCGCCCGTCATGAATCGCCGAGACCCCTTTTGGGCCGTGGCCGTTTTTTCCCTTTCCTACACCGTGATCGCGGCCCTGGTGACCACGCGGACTTCCAACGCGGAGTTCATGCTCTACATCGGCGTGATGGCCGTCCTGATGGCGCTGATCGGTTTGCTCCACCGGTGCGTCCGGCTTACGGCGGGCGCGCTCTGGGGCCTGAGCGGCTGGGGCCTGCTGCACATGGCCGGCGGGCTGGTGCCCGTGCCGGAAAGCTGGCCGATTGCGGGCGAGATCCGCGTGCTGTACAGCTGGTGGATCGTCCCGGGCCGGCTGAAGTACGACATGGTCGTGCACGCCTGCGGGTTCGGCGTCACGACCTGGGTATGCTGGCAGGGCCTGCGCGCCGCGCTGCGGAATCGCGGCGTGGCGGAACCGCGGCCGACCGCCGGCCTGCTGATCCTCTGCGTCGCCGCGGGGATGGGGTTCGGCGCGCTGAACGAGATCGTGGAATTCGCGGCGACGCTGACCGTCCCCGAGACCAACGTCGGCGGGTACGTCAACACCGGCTGGGACCTGGTCTCCAACCTCGTTGGCGCCGTGGCGTCCGCGTCTTTGATCCGAGCCTTTGCGCCAAGGCCCGGTCCGGCACGGGCTCATTCCCCGGGGGCCCTGCTCGCGCTGCTGATGCTCGCGGCGGCCGCTCACGCCGGCGACGTCCCCGCGCCCGCGGTCCGGCCGGTGGTTAATCGGGAGTACCTGCCCGTTTTGCTCGATCTGATTGAGCGCGCGACCAATTCGATCGAGTTCCTTGCGTTGGAGTATCACGACGACGCGACCGTGCTCCGGGTGGAAGCGGCCCTGGCCGCCGCCGTGGCGCGCGGGGTGCGCGTGCAGGCCCTGGTGGAAAATAAAATCGAATTCAATGCGGCGGGCGTGGAGCGGCTTCGCGCGTTGGGCGCCGAGGCCGAACTCGACACCCCGAAAAAAATGCTGCACAGCAAGTTGGTCGTCGTGGACGGGCGGAAAGTGCTGCTGGGATCCACGAACCTGACCGGCAACTCGATGGACAATAACAACGAGACCAACCTCCTCCTGGACGATCCGGTCCTGGCCGGGGCGTTCCAGCGCTACATTGCCGCGCTGCGGGCAGACAGCTTCGCGGAGCCGGACGTGCCGTCCGTCGAATCGGGCGGCGTCAAGACCATCGTGAACCGCCAGTATTTTCCCGAAGTGCTGTCGCTGTTCGACTCCGCCACCCGGACCGTCCGCGTCATCATGTACGGCATCAAGTACGAGCCGAAATACAAGGACAGCAAGGTGAACCGGTTGGTCGAATCGCTGTCCACGGCGCATCGGCGGGGCGTGGACGTGGCGGTCATCATGGATCTAAGCGACTACAACGACACGCTGAACAAGGTGAACGACGCCGCCCGGCAATACCTGGCCGCGTCGGGCGTGGCGGTACACGATGACGCCGAGAACATCACGACGCATGCCAAGGTAATTGTCGCGGACGACCGCGTGGTCATCGGCTCCGTCAATTGGGGATATGACGCCCTGGAGCGCCGCAACGAAACCTGCGTGGTCGTTCGGGATCCGGCGCTGGCCGCGTATTTCGCCGCCTATTTCGATCAAATCAAGGGGCCGTCCGTCGACGTGGCGCCCCGGGAAAACTGAACGCGAGTTGGAGAAAGAAAAAGCCGTCCCCGCGCGGGGACGGCCTTTTCAGAATTTGACGTTATCTTACGGCTGGGGCTGCGGTTCGGCCGGGGCCGGAACGGGAGGGGTTTCCGTCGCGGCCGGCATGACGTCGGCCTTGATTTCCTCGACGGCTTGTCCCGCGGCCGCCGCGGCGTCCTGGGCCGTGTCCTTGGCGGTCTCGACGGCGGCGGAGGCGGCTTCCATGGCCTCGCCGGCGGCTTCCTTGACGCTGGCCTCGGCCTGGGCGGCTACGTCGGCCGCGGTCTCCGTGACCTCCTCGGCCTTCTGCTCCACTTCCTCGATCATCGGCGCGGGGGCCGGAGCCGGGGCGGGTTCCGCGACGGCAGGGGCCTGTTCGGAAGCGGGCGCCGCAGCCGGGGCGGCCGGTTCCTGCTCACTCTTGCTGCAGCCGGCCACGAGAGCCAGCCCGGCGGCCAATACGACCAGACAACGAACGATGCTCATCATCAATCTCCTTTGTAAGGCTCCTTCTCTTGCAGGAACCTGAAGCCCCTAGAATCCGCTAATACCCGGGGATTGCAAGGGAAAACGACATCCTTGTTCGGAAAAGACACGCGCATGGAATGGCTCCGGCGACAGGGCTCGAACCTGTAACCTAGTGATTAACAGTCACCCGCTCTACCATTGAGCTACGCCGGAACCGAATGCTGCAACACACTAGGGAAAGACGGGCGGAAGTCAAGCCTTCCCGCCCGGTTTTTACTCTTCCGGCGCGAGGAGCGCGCGCACCCGGTAGTACGCGGGACTCTGCCCCTGGAAGACCGCATCCGTGTGGACCGTGACGGGGGCGATGCCGGGCACGTTGCCGGCCACGCGGTCGAACGGGAGCGCCAGGTTGGTGCCCCGGTAGACGTGATAGTAGCGGCCCGTGGAGCCGGGCCAGCGGATCGTGTACGCGCCGGAGGGGGCGGCGCCGCCGGGATGCGCCATGAGCACCGAATTGGAATCGCCGGGGTCGGTGTCGGCCACGAATTCCGACCAGGCCGCGTGGCCGTCGGTGTCCGTGTCGCCCAACTCGGCCTCGTTGAAACTCGTCTCCTCGTTCGTCAAACCGTGCGTCGCCAGCCACCACCAAGGCGTCGCGTGCGCATCGGCCTGCCGCTCCGCGAACGTGGAGTGGAAGGTCCCCGTGGCGAAGACCTGGCTCCATTCGGCGGTGTACACGGTCAGGCCGGGCGGCAGGGTCAAGGCGGCGCCGTTGGTCAGGATGGTGGCGATCACGTAGTAAGGGCCCGCCTGCACGACGAAGTTGGCGCCCGCGCCCGCCGCGACCATGACCAGTCCCGAGGGCGATACGGTCCCGTGTTCACCGGCCGTGGCCAGGATGCCGTAACCGGAGGCCAGCGCCGCCTCGAACGTCTCCGACCAGACGCTGAAGCTTTCCGCGTTGGTGGCCCGCACGCGGAAGTAGTACGTCACGCCCGTGGCGAGCCCCGTGACGGTCAGGCTCGTGACGCCGGGGGTGGGCCGCTCCTCGTACCCGGGGACGAAGTCACTGGGCGTGACATCCATTTTGTGCTGGCCGATGTTCGTCCAGGAGTTGACCGGGAGCACGGCCCATTCGTTGGTGCAGGTGCTCCAGTCCGTGTTGCCGGCGGTGATCGAGGCGAGGCGTATCAGCCCATGATTGGCCGTGGCATCGGCCACGCCCGCGACGCCCCAACCGGTCCCGGGATCGCCGCCGGTGGTGCCGACGGCGTCGATGAGACTGGTCACCACGCCGATGACCTTGGCCAGGCCGATCGCGTCGTCGCCCGAGAAGTTCATGGGCGCCGCGTTGGCCGCGAACTGGTCGGCGGCGGCCCGCAGTACGGCGCTCGTGCAGTTGTCGTTCACCACCACGTGGGCGGCTCCCTCGGCCAGCGTGTTGCTCAAGACCAGGGAGGACTCGAACCAACTGCCGCCCGCGCTGATGCCCCAAAGGCGGTACGCCGTCAGGTCCACTTCAGCTCCGGTGCCGTTCCAGATCTCGATGTACCGCTCGCTGCCCGTACCCTCGCCGTATTCGGAGATGAACAGGTCGCTGGCCCGGCTCTCCGGCTGGAAGGCCCCGTTCGTGGCCACGTCCACGATGTAGCCGTCCGCCCCGGCGACACCGATCCATTCCAGCACGCAGGAGGTGCCGTCCACCGGGACGACGTGTTGAATCACGGGCGAGTCCAGCGTCGGCACCATTTCCAGCATCATGTCGTCCAGTTGCAGCGAGCCGTCGTAGCTGATGTCGCGGGCCAGGATCACCGCGCGCACCCAATCCGCGTTGGTCGGCGCGAGGGCGCTCACGGAGCGTTCTTCCCAGGCCTGCCCGACTCCGGCCAGCGTACCGGTCGCGGCGGACAACAGGACCCCGTTTTCGATAAATTCGAGTTTGATCACCTGCTCGCCCGCGCCCCACGGACCGTAGGGGTTGCCGTCGTCCGCCCAGAACCAGCCGGACAGCCGGTATTCTTCCCCGGGGCTGGCGACGACCTCCTGCCAGAACCCGCCTTCCGTGCCGGCTCCGGAGTACTGTCCTTGAATGGCGCCTTCCCATGTGCCGCCGTGGCTTCGCCAATCCACCCGGGCGGCCGTGCCCCACATCTCGCCGTGCGTGTCGGGATCGCCCTGGTCCCAGTAGAGCGCCCGGACCGAGGAGGTGCCGGCCTGCTCGAAGCCGGGATTGTTGAGCAGGTTTTCGCCCGCGTCCGCCGAGAAGGTCGCCGTAACGGCGCGGGCCTGGCCGAGGGTCAGGGCGAGGGGATTGTCCAACTCGTGGCCTGCCGGCACGTCACCGGTCCAGCCGGCGAAGGAGTAGGCCGTCACCGGCGTCGCGGTCACGACGACGCCCGCGCCAAGGGGATACCAGCCGGAGGCATCCCCGCCGACCGAGCCGTTCGGGCCGGCGGCGGGCGAGAAGTACACGTTTGTGGTCCATTGCCAGGCGATCGAGGAATCGTTCGTCAGCAGGAACGACGGGGTTGTGTTGGTGGTTCCCGATGCGGGCACGCTTTCCGTGCCGGCCCAGCCGATGCACAGGTACTGGGTGGTGGCCTGTTCCGCCGTGCCGGTGACGGAAGCGGTCAGCCGGATGCCGTAGTCGAAAGACTGGAGCCCGGCCGGCGGATCGGGTTGACCGTGCGTGGAGATCACGGAAAGCGTGCGCGTGCCGAAGTCGGCGTCGTCGTCCAGGATCGTCAGCACCGCGCCGGTCGGCGCCGCCAGCGTCGCGCCCGACGGGTTGAAGAGCGACACCTCGACGGTCTCGCCGGATTCGAACTGGAGATCGTGGAACAGCTCGACGGCCGCCGAGCCGGTGACCACGCCGTCGGCCAGCACGACGGTTCCCGTGACCGCCGCGTAGTCGAGGCCAGCGGAGGCCGATCCGCCGGTCGTCCGGTAACTCACACTTACCTCGCCGTTGCTGCCGCCGGACCGGACGATCGCCAGGCGCGCGGTCACGTCCGCCTCGGCGGAAGTATAGGCCAGGCTCGAGAAGGACAGGTAGCTGGGATTCAGGAGGTTGGTGGTCCAGCGCCAGGTGAGGACGGCGTTGTTGGTCACGGTCATCGTCATCACCGCGCCCGCGCCGGACGTCGGGGCGTGCTCGGCGAGGGTCCAGCCGGCGCATACGAACTGGGTCTCGCCGCTCGTGACGGGGCTGTTGACGCTGTTGGTGATCGTGCGGCCCTGGTCCACCAGGTGGGCGCCGATGGCGGGGGAAGGGCTGCCGTGCGGCGACTCGATCGTCAGCGTGCACACGTTGGTCGGGTCGAGGCGCAGGTCGTCGAATTGCAGCGCGCCGCTTCCGCTGACGCCGGAGGCGACCACGACCACGCGCACCCAGTCGGCGTTGGTGGGCGCCGTGGCCTGCACCGCGCGGTTGGTCCATGTCGGCCCGACGCCCGTGAACGTGTTCGTGTGGGCCACGAGCATCGTCTCGCCCATGGTCGCCCCGGAGAAGAACTCGATCTTCAAAGCCTGGAGCGAGGGGGCCCAGTCGGAATCCGCCCAGAGCCATGCGGAGAACCGGTAGGCGCGGCCCGGCACGGCGGGGGCCTCCTGCCAGAACCCGCCTTCGCTGCCCGCGCCGGCCCACGTGCCGCGGATGGCGCCCTGCCACGTATCCGAGTGGCTGCGCCAGCTCACGCGCAGGCCGGAGCCCCACGTTTCCCCGTGCTCGTCCGGCTCGCCGGTGGTCCAGTAGAGCGCGTTGTTCGTCGATGAGCCCTGCGCCTCGAACCCGCCATTGCGCAGCAGGTTATCGTCGCGCGCGAACGACGCCTCGGCGACCACGCTGGGCGTCCGTCCGGCCTTGAAGCCGCGAGCCTTGACCGTGGTCGAGACGGCGAGGAGGAGTGGCTCGGCGTACAACGCGTCCGTCTCGTCGGGCTCGCTGCCGTCGGTCGTGGTGTAGACCGAGGCGCCTTCCGTGGCGCACGAGATCGCGACCAGCACCGCGCCCGTGAACGTGCCGCCCGGCGGCGCGAAGGCCGGCGTGGCCACGGCGTTGTTGGAGGCCACGATGCTCTTCGCGGCGCCGGCGGCGACCTTGACCGCGACGAGCGGTCCGAACCGGTTCGTGCCGAGCGCCCAGCCCTCGCCGGCCGCCGCTTCGAGCGCCGCGACGCTGGCGTAGGGCGTGGCCGCCGCGCCGTTGATGGTGACCGCCGACGCGGTCGGGCAGTACAACCGGCAGAAGTACGTTTGGAGCGGCGGGACGTAGGAACCCGAAGCCGCGGAGATGTCCACCGCCATGCTCTCGCCGCGGTCCTGCACGGTGAACTCCTGGCGGAACAGGCGGCCGGTCTCGTACGCGTAGCTCGTGCCGTCGTCGTCGTAATAAGCGAAAGTGCTGGTCGCCGTATCGGGGAAGATGTCCACCGACACGTTTGTCAGGGGAAATTCCCCCGCGTAGTTCATTGCCGGCTGCGAGGGCAGGATGGCGCCCTGGCGGACGAAGAGGGGAATGTCCGTCCACGTCGTCGAGTTGAGCGAATAGGAGAGGGTTTGCCCGCCCGCGTAGCGCGTGCCGCGGAAGTAGTCGAACCATGTCCCGGCGGGCAGGTAGATGCTCTTCGCCGTCTGGCCCTCGGCGACGACGGGCGCCGCGAGCAGGGCGTCGCCGAACATCCATGCGTCCTTGTAGTTGGCGGCGTTCGCGTCGGTCGGGAAATCGTGGAACAGCGGCCGGACGAACCCCGCGCCGGTCTCCGTCACGCGCCCGGCGCAGCTGTAGATGTAGGGCAGCAGCTGGTAGCGCAGGCGGATCGCCTTCACGGCGGCCGTCTCGGCCGTCGAGCCGTAGATCCACGGCTGGCGCTGGGCGTACTGCTGGCCGTGCACGCGGAAGACCGGGACGAACGCTCCGAACTGGATCCAGCGCGCGTAATTCTCGGACGAGGGATCGCCGCCGTTGAACCCGCCGATGTCCATGCCCCACCAGGCCTGGCCGAGGTTCAGCGCCGAGAGCATGCGCTCGCGCTGCGCGGCCATGGCGGAGAAGCCCGTGTCGATGTCGCCCGACCACATGGCGTAGGCGTACCGCTGGGCGCCGAGGTAGAAGTTGCGATTGATCGACCACACCCGCTGGGTCGAGTAGCCGCGTTGGCCTTCGTAGAGCGAGCGCTGCATGTTCATGAATTCCCAGTTGTCGAAGAAGCCCCCGCCGCCGCCCTTCTGGTCCGCCTCGTCGTTCCACCAGCCGGTGATCCCGGTGCTGAACGCGTTCGTGATATGGTCCCAGTACCAGTCCCGGCAGGCGGACAGCGCGAAATTCAGGTCGTTGACCCAGCCGCCCGTGAAGTAGTCCTGGTACTCGCTGCTGCCGGGCCACCAGAACCCGTTCGCCGTCGCGTAGTTGCCCTGGACGGTGTCGACGAAAATGCGCGGCTTCATGATGCCGGAGAGGTGCATGCCCGCGGCCCGCATCTGCGAATGCAGGGCGCCGGACGGGCCGCCGGGGAACTTGGTCGTGTTCCAGCGCCACTCGCCGTAGTTGTCCTCGCTCCACGCCTTCCAGTCGAAGTCCACGATGTAGTGGTCGATCGGGATGGCCCGCGAGCGGTAGCCGTTGACGATGTTCGTCAGCTCGCCCTGCGTGATGTCCCACTCCGTGTTCGCGAACCCCATCGCGTACTTGGGGAACAGCGGCGCCTTGCCCGTGACCTCGGCCGCGGCGGCGAGGATGTCGGCCGGCGGCCCGACGGCGATGTAGAGGAGGATGTTGGTCTTGGAGCAGTACTCGAAGACCGTGTTCGTTCCGCCGATGGTGAACTGCCCGCCGTCGGAATCCACCAGCACGCCGAAGCCCTGCCGGGTCCAGGCCAGCGGCGCGCCGGCGTCGCCTTGGTAACCGGCCTCCACCCAGCCGCCGCTGTTGCGCAGCATGCCCGCGCTCGAGTCGTCCCAGGCGTTGTACCCGCCGATGCCGTAGAAATCGGAGCCGGGCCTGTGGTGAAACCGCACGCCGTCGGCGAACAATCCTTCCGCCGCCTGCTCCCGGATCAGCAGGTTCGTGCCGGTGGCGTCGTACACGGCGATCCGGAGCGGCGCGCGCGCGATCTCGACGTGCAGGTTCGTCGTGTCGATCAGGATCGGGTCGCCGTTGGTGTTGATCGTGGCCCCGGCGGCGGGCCAGTTGGTCGTGGCGATCATCAGGGTGTTCGCACTGGTTCTCCCGGAAGGGCGGTAGTCCACGAGCAGGAGGTTCGCGCGGCAGGCCTGGACCACGACCGTGTCCACGCCGGCTGAGATCAGCAACGTATCTCCGTTGCGCGCGATCCCCGTCACGTTGCCCACGGAGGCGAGCGCCGGCAGGGCAAGCACCCCAAAGGCCATGACGGCAAGAAGCGCTCTTACATTGCGCTGCGGCATGTAGACACTACCATAACCCTGCATTCCCGCTTAGTTAAACGCTTTATCGTTTTAAGCTCCCCGGGCCTCTGTCCAGCCCGGATGGAGAAGGGTAGTATGAGTCGGCATGAAGGGATGGCCTAGCACAAAGAACGGGGTCGCGATGGCGGTTGGACTGCTCTTGTCCGCGTGCGGCCGGAAAGAGGCCGTCATCCCCGAATCGATCGCTCCATCTTCGAAACCGGTCCCGGCGGGGGAAGCGAGTCCTGTCGAACCCGGGCATGCCGCCGCAGGTTCATCGATTCCGTCTGTGCCCGCGGTGTCCGAGATGGCCGGGCAGGTCAGCGAACTGCGCGTCGGGCCGAATGATCCCGTGCGGCGTGGCGACATCGTGGCCGTGCTGGCGCCGGCCAGGGATGAAGTTGAAGAATCGCGGCAGGCCCTGGCGTCGGCTGAAACAACCCTTGCCGCCGCGCGGACCGAGTACCTCAAGCAAGTGCAGCTCCGGGAGACCGGCCGTCCCGCATCGCCCGGCGACGAAGAGGCCGCGCGGGTCGCGATGGAAGAAGCCTCGGAAGACCGGAACGAAGCCTTGCGCCGCATTCAGCAGGTTCAGCGCGAGGACAACCGGCGCTGGATCCGGAGCCCGGCCGGCGGCCGGGTGACAGCCATCCTCGTGCAATCCAACCAGGCGGTATCCGCCGGGCAAGTTGTAATGATGATGGAACCCGGCGGGCCGCCGCCATAGCCGCCCCGCGTTCAGGGCCGGGCCGGCCCGTGCGCCTGCAGCCAGGCCTGCGCGCCGCGCGAGAGGCGGACGCCCAGTTCCCAGAGGTTCAGCATATCCGCGCCCAGCTGCGCCCCGAATTCCGCGAGGGTGGGGGCGGCGACGGCGACGATGCCGAGCCCGACGCCGAGGAGGTTGAGCAGGTAGATCAGCGCGTAGGAGAAGAGCCGGCCGTGAATGCGGATGTCCGGCTGGCGCTGCCGGAGCGTCGTGACCGTGAAGGTCAGGTGGAAGCTCCACGTCAGCCCGACGAATCCCAGCCAGAGCGGTTCGTAGGCCCGCAGGTCGTAGAACAGGGCCAGCAGGCCGTGCAGGGCGATCACCAGGATGGTGTAGAGCGGGAAGAAGTAGGGCGCGAGGGTGATCAGGAAGTTGGACTTGGAAAGGGTGACGCTGCCGCCCCGCGCGCCGACGCGGAAGCGCGACACACGCGCGCCCATGACCCAGCCCCACAGCGCGTGGGTCAGCTCGTGCGCGAAGACGTAGGCCGTGACCGGCCGGGGCAGGCAGAGGAACAGAACGAGCCACAGGAAGAAGCCCCCGGCCAGTCCCCACGCCAGGACGGGGGACGCCTGTCCCGCGGCGACGGCGGCCGGGACGAGGTTCCAGACCGTGCACGTGACGGCCGCGCAGAAGGGCAGGAGCAGGAGGCCGAGGAGCGTCCTCATGCGAGGTTCCCCGCGCGGGAAAAGCCCCGGAATTGCAGGTTGACTTCGCCGGGGCGGCGATTATGATGCCCCCACTTTTCCGGCCAGAACGACGCCGGAATCGCCGGGGCGGGTTCGTCGTATTCCGGTCCCCGGGCGTTCGACCGGTCAACGTGGAGAAGAGATTCAATGCCGACGCTGAAAAGTGCTGCCAAGAGAATGCGCCAGTCCGCCAGGACGCGCGTGAGCAACCTGCTGGTCTCGACCCAGATCCGGAACATGCGGCGCGCCCTGCTCGAAGCCCTCGACGCCCGCAAGGCGGACGAAAGCGCCAAGCTGTTCCGCGAGTATTGCGCCCTGCTGGATAAGTCCGCGAAGAAGGGCGTGATCAAGAAGAACACCGCGATCCGGCGCAAGGCCCGCGCTTCCGAGAAACTGCGCGCGCTGAAGGCCGGTTGATTTCCCATCAAGGCCAGGCCTCGACCAGGCTGGCCACGATCCGGCGCCCCAGGTCCTGCGCGGCCGCGGGCAAGCCGGCCTCCTTGGAAGTCGTCAAGTCCCCGGCCAGGATGAAGGTCGTCTCGCCGGTGATCCGCGGGGTATCCACGACCACCGCCCCGGACGCCCGCCGGGTCAGGCGGGCCGACGCCGCCAGTTCCAGCTTGTATTCCTCCGTGGCCGTGGCGCGGTCCGCCTGGTAGGCGATCGGGGAGAGCGTGTAGCTGGTCAGCGCCACCTTCAGCACGGCGTCCGCCGCCGCGGGATCGCGCACGATCCGCAGCGAGCCGTCCCGCTGGATCTCGCCGACGGCGGCGCGCGTGACCTCGACCTCGATCAGCGGCTCGTCGGTCTGGTTGATGAAGGGCTCCACGTACACGGTCTTGATGTCCGCCGGGAGCATGGAGCCGAGCTTGTAGCCCACGCAACCGGGAAGGACGAGGGCCAGCGCCGCCAGCCCGAGCGCCGCGACGTTCCGCCGTTCAGCTGTTCTTGTCATGGGAGGCCTCCACCTTCTTTTCCAGCGCCTCGACGCGCGTCCGGGCCGTTTCGACCTGGTCCGAGGACGGGAACTGCTTCAGGAAGGCGCGGTAGGCCAGCAGGGCGGCCTCGGGGCGCTTGGCGATGCGGTCGTAGAAGTCGGCGCGGCGGAACGCCAGCATCGCGCGGCGGTCGTAGAGCTCGGCCCGGTAGACCTCGGCCTCCAGCGCGTACTCGCTCTTCGGGTAGCGGGTGACGAACACGGAGGCGGCCGCCCAGGCGTTCTCCATGAGCTGCTCGTCGTTCGCGTTCTCCAGCGCCAGCCGGTAGTAACATTTCGCCGCGTGGAAGCCGGCCTCCTCGGCCATGGCCGTGCCGGGGTAGCGGTTGAGCGTGGTCAGGTAGGAGGCGATGGCTTCCTCGTAGATCCTGCCCAGCTCGTGGGCGCGGCCGATCAGCAGCTGCGCGCGCGCGGCCTTCTCGGAGCCCGGCGCGTTGGCGATGATTTTTTCGAAGAGGGGGATGGCCCGCTCCGGCGCCGCGAACCCGGGGAAGAACAGGAGGCGGCCCTTCTTCGTGGTCATCAGCTTCTCGGCGATCTCGAACTGGCGGTCGAGCACCTCGTCGAAGGGGAACTGGCCGTTGAAGCGGTCGAACAGCCGCTGGTACTCGTCGAAGGCGTGCAGCAGCTTGCCGCGTCCGTCCATCCAGCGGGCATAGCGGAGCTGCGCCGGCCCGGCCTCCGGCGCCTGCGGCCAGCGGACCACGAGCCGGTAGTACTGCTTGGCCGCCTTGCTGGCGCGGCCGGCCTGCTCGAGTCCGTCGGCGTAGGCCCACTGCTCGGCCGCGGTCGGCTTGGCGGTCTTCCCGAAGAACCACCAGCCCTTTTTCCCGACGGTCTCGTGGTAGGGCTTTTCGGCATTCGCCGCCAGCGCCAGGGCCGCAATCGCGCAGGCCAGCGTGAGCCGCGCGCATTTGAGGAATCGAGATTGCATGGGCCCCGACATTAGAAGCGGCGGGGGGGGAGGTCAAGCCGGGAAAGAGCGCGCGACGGCTTGTGCTTGAACCGGCGGCCGGGCTCAACTAGATTGCGCGGCGAAACGCTTAACGAAGGAATCCGGCATGAAAACAGTCTTGATCCCGACCAAGCTCGACCGAGTCGCGCGCGAACGGCTGGAGGCCCACGGCCACTATGCCGTCATCCAGGAGGAAAAGGCCGACCTGTTGAAGCTGGCGGCGCAGCATCCCGACGCCCACGCCCTGATCGTCCGCAGCGAGAAGGTGACGGCCGAGATCCTGGACGCCCTGCCTTCGCTCAAGGCCGTCGTCCGCGCCGGGTCGGGCTACAACACGATCGACACCAGGCACGCCCGCAAGCGCGGGGTGGACGTCATGACCACGCCCGGGGCCAACTCCAACGCCGTCGCCGAGGAGGTCATCGCGCTGATCCTCGCGGACGCCCGGCACCTGGTCGCCGCCGACGCCTCCTGCCGCGCCGGGGAGTGGGAGAAGACGAAGTTCATGGGCCGCGAGCTGACCGGCAAGACGGTCGGCATCGTCGGCCTGGGCGCCATCGGCCGGCTGCTGGCCCGGCGGCTATCGGGCTTCGAGGTCAAGCTGCTCGGCTTCGACCCCGTCGTCTCCGAGGAGCGGGCGCGCCAGATCGGCGTGGAACTGGTGGACCTCCCGGCCCTGTTCGAGCGGAGCGATTACGTCACGCTGCACATCCCCGAGAACAGCGAGACCAAGGGCCTCGTCAACGCGGCCCTGCTCGGGAAGATGAAGAAGGGGGCCACGCTCATCAACTGCGCGCGCGCCGGCGTGATCAACGAGAACGACCTGCGCCAGGCGAAGGCCGAGAAGGGCCTGCGCTTCCTCAACGACGTCTATCCCAAGGACGAGCCCGGCCCGAAGAGCGTCGCGGACATCGCGGACATCATGGCGCCGCACCTCGGCGCCAGCACCGTCGAGGCCAACCGCAACGCCGCCCGGCAGGCCGCGGAGGAACTGATCGAGTTCGACGAGAAGGGGATCACCAGCTACGTCGTCAACCGCGACATCCCGGAGGGCCTGGACCGGGCCTACGGCGACCTCGCCTTCACCCTGGCGAAGCTCGGCCGGCTGGTGGTCGGCCGCGAGGCCAAGCTCAAGCAGGTGGAAACCAGTTTCTACGGGCAGCTCAAGCCCTTCGCCAAGTGGCTGCTCGTGCCGATCACGGCGGCGTTGAGCGACGAGTTCGATCGCTCGTCCGACGCCAAGGCGGCCCGGCAGTACCTCAAGGATTCCGGCGTGGACTACCGCGACCGGCAGACCGACGAGAACAAGGGCTACGGCAATTCCATCACGGTGGATCTCATGGGCGGGGTGGAGGCGGACGCCCTGCGCTACACCAGCATACGGGGCACGGTGACGGAAGGCCTGCTGATGATTTCGCGCATCAACGACTTCCACAAGCTCTACTTCGAGCCCCGGGGGCACTGCCTGTTCTTTATCTACAAGGATCGCCCGGGCATCCTCGGCCGGATCGGGGCGGCCCTGGCGCAGGCCGGCATCAACATCGACGACGTGCGCAACCCGCACGACACGAAGCAGGACAAATCCATCGCGATCCTGAAGGTCAACTGTGCCGTGCCCGGCGAAGTGGTGCGCTCCATCGCCGAAAGCATCGAAGCCTTCAGTTCCTTCCACATCGAGTTCTGACCGGCGCCCGCTCATGCCCTCGGCCGCCTGTTGGTCCGGAGCTCCGCCTTGCGCCGCGAAAAAACTTGACCCCGCCAGGGCATTTTTGCCAAGTTGCGATTGTCAGTACGGCTGCGCTATCTTGCGCTCGGTGCAACTTGTGTTTGGACAGGATATTAGACGTCGTGATTTTCGCGCGGATGGCTGCCGTCGGAATAGCCGGTAAACATGGTTATTAACATTTTACTAACAGCAGGGTATAGGCAAGGGGCAATGCGGGGAAAAAACGATGGATGATCGCAAGGCGAAAGGAGCCGGACGCATGCGCAAGATCATGGCCTTCCTGATGGCGGCCGCCGTCCTGATGATGGCGTCCCATGCGTCGGCCGGCACCATTTCGCTTTCCAACGGGAAGACCATGTCGAGGCTGGCCGGCAGAGCGGGGACGACGGCCTATTTCAAGTTCACGGTGCCGGCGGGCGCGAACCGGCTCCAGGTCAAGACCTGGGGCGGCTACGGCAATTGCGACATCTACCTCCGACAGGGCTCGCTGCCGACCTTCAGCCGCTATCACTTTGCTTCCACCGGTTCGAAGAACACCGAGACCATCACGGTCAACCCGGCTTCCGCCGGCGACTGGTACCTGCTTGTTCATGCCCGCGCGAACTGCTCCGGCGTCTCCCTGGTCGCTTCGTACTGGACCGAGGGCGTGCTGACCGTCTCCGCGCCGGCGATTCAACCCGCCGGGGGCGTGTTCACTAGCTCGGTAAACGTGGCCCTGTCCTGCGCGACAACCGGGGCGGCCATCCTCTATACCCTGGACGGCTCCGAACCCTCGCCGACCTCCACGGTGTACGCCGGCGTCTTCACGTTGAAATCCAGCGCCACGGTGAAGGCCCGGGCCTATAAGACGGGCATGACGGCCAGTTCGACGGCCGCGGCGACCTTCACCGTCGTCAGCCCGCCGAGCGGCCCGGCCCTCACGACGCTGGGCAACGGCCAGATCGTATCCGCGCTGTACGGATCCACGGGTTCGCAACTCTACTACAAGCTCGCGGTGCCGGCCAACAGCACCCAGCTGGTGATCGGGACCTGGGGCGGGAGCGGGGACGGGGACCTCTACGTGCGGCGGGGCGCCCAGCCCGCGCTGACGGCGTACGACTACCAGCCGTATGCCGCCGGCAACAACGAGTACGTCGTGCTCTCCCAGCCCGCCTCCGGCGACTGGTACATCCTTCTCCATGGCCGGAGCAGTTTTTCGGGCATGAACCTGCAGGCGTTCTACCGGACGGCGGGCTCGGCGACCGTGGCCGCCACCCCGGTGATCACGCCGGCGGGCGGCGCGTTCTCGGGTTCGGTGACCTTTTCCCTCTCGTGCGCCACGGCCGGCGCGACCATCCGGTACACGCTGGATGGCACGGAGCCCACCGCGTCCTCGGCGGCGTACGCGGGGCCGTACGCGCTGAAGGGCAGCGCGACGGTGAAGGCCAAGGCCTTCAAGAGCGGCCTGGTGAACAGCGCGACGGCGGTCGCCGTCTTCACGGTGAATCCGTCGGCCCTCACAACGCTGGGCAACGGCCAGATCGTTTCCGCGCTGTACGGATCCACGGGTTCGCAACTCTACTACAAGCTCGCGGTGCCGGCCAACAGCACCCAGCTGGTGATCGGGACCTGGGGCGGGAGCGGGGACGGGGACCTCTACGTGCGGCGGGGCGCCCAGCCCGCGCTGACGGCGTACGACTACCAGCCGTATGCCGCCGGCAACAACGAGTACGTCGTGCTCTCCCAGCCCGCCTCCGGCGACTGGTACATCCTTCTCCATGGCCGGAGCAGTTTTTCGGGCATGAACCTGCAGGCGTTCTACCGGACGGCGGGCTCGGCGACCGTGGCCGCCACCCCGGTGATCACGCCGGCGGGCGGCGCGTTCTCGGGTTCGGTGACCTTTTCCCTCTCGTGCGCCACGGCCGGCGCGACCATCCGGTACACGCTGGATGGCACGGAGCCCACCGCGTCCTCGGCGGCGTACGCGGGGCCGTACGCGCTGAAGGGCAGCGCGACGGTGAAGGCCAAGGCCTTCAAGAGCGGCCTGGTGAACAGCGCGACGGCGGTCGCCGTCTTCACCCTGAACCCCGCGAGCGTCAGCGGGGTGGACCTCGACCGCTTTTCCTGGAAGCCCACCAGCGCCAACGGCACGACGGGCAACCTCACGCTGCCGCTGCGCTGGGAAACCAGGCGCATCGGCATGAGCGCCGACTACACCTCGGATTACCTCGGCCGGCTCAACCCGAACTCCAGCGGCAACTACGTGGTGACCATCCCGGCCCGCACGAAGCTGATCATCCAGATGCACAGCACCATCTGCCCCGATCCGTCCCTGCCCTCGCACGGGATGGTCCTGGAGTTCAGTTTCGATCCCCGCTACGCGCAGACCCTGCGCACCACCCAGGTGACGCACTACAATTACGGGAGCATCTATTCCACGCTGCGCAACTGGACCTGGCAGCTTCGCAGCAGCTCCGGCGGCTGGAACAAGTACCGCCTGGTCCAGTAGGGCGGGGGCCGGACGTGTCCGGGCGGAATGATCTTCGCGGCGCGCTGGGGCTGGGCCTGGTCGTCGCCGCGCTGTGCGGCTCGGCATTTCCGGAATCCCATGGCCGGGCGGCCGCCCGCCCCCGCGTGATCGTCCAATCCTCGGGCGTGTCCGTCCACGCAAAGGCCGTCCCGCTGAACGAACTCCTCTCGGATCTGTGCCGCCAGGCCGGCATGAAGTGGCGCGGCGAGTCCGTGACGATGCCGGTGGACGCGGACTTCGACGACCTGCCGCTGGACATCGCCCTTCTCCGGCTGCTGGGCGGCGTCAACTACTCGCTCACGTGGGCCCCCCTGCCGGAAGATCCGGGCGCCGCATCCGGGCGCCGCTATCGCCCGGTCGAGGTCTGGACCGGACACCGGGACGCCGGCGAGCGGGCCCCGGAAGACGCCGGGCCGGAGGAATCCTGGCCCTCCCTGGAGTCCTGTCTCGCCGATCTGGCCCGGCCGGGGTCCACGCGCCGGTTCGCCCGGGCGGCGCGGGCGCTGGCCGCCACGGGCACGCCCGAGGCCGTGCGGCCGCTGTTCGAGACCCTGCGCACCATGCCGGCCGGCGAGCAGCGGAATGAACTGGTCCACATCGCGGGGAGCGTCACGAATCCCGCGGCCGCCGCGGCGCTCGCGGAAATATGGCTGACCGCCGATGCGGATCAGCCCGCGGAAAGAGCGGCCTCGGAATCCCTGGCGAGGGTCATCGATGCGGATGGGCTGCGGCAACTGCGGGCGGCCTGCGAGCGGCGCTCGGCTTCGGTCGCGGATTCGCGCTTCGTGGACTTCGTCCGGCGCATCTGTTCGCCGGCGGCGGAAAGCGCCGTCGCGGACTGGACCGGCGCCGAGGGGCGGGCGCCCGGGACGGACCTGGAAAAAGCGGCGTGGTCGGCGATGTCGCGGATCGGCACCGGCTCGGCCGCGGACCGGCTCATCGAGCGCGCCGATACCGTGCCGATGGAGGAGGCGGACTTCCTGTATGAAAGCGTGGAAGGCATGGCCCCCACGCCCCAGGCGCTGGCCTCCCTCCGGTACGCCGCGGAAGGCAACAAGCTGGCTACTCGCGAGGACACCCGCCTCGCGGCCCTGGAGGCCCTGTCCCGTTTCCCCGACGGCGAATCACTAGCCTTGCTGCAACGCCTGGCCGAAGATCCGTCGCCATCGATCCGAAGGGCCGCAGGAGGCATTCTACGGGCGTGGGGCGCTCCGCCCCCGGTATTCGCCCCGGTCGAACCATGACCGAACGGCCGCGTCGAAGCCGATGCCGTGCATGAAGTTGTAAACGGCCTTGCGCAGCCCGGGGCCGAACCGGTCGTGATCGAAGCCCTTCGGTTCCGTATAGGACAGCTCATTCCTTGCGAAGCCGCCGCGACGCGCGGGGACCAGGCGGATGCCGTACGCGGCCGGGTCCTGCGCGACCGGGCTGTGCGCGGTCAGGGCGAAACGATGCCAGTAGGCGGAGTGCAGGCAGCCCGCCTTGAACAGCCTCCGCACGGTGTCGAGGGCTTCCAGGATTTCCCGCGCGGTCTGCGTGGGAAAGCCGTACATCAGGTACGCATGGACCATGATCCCGGCTTCCGAAAACGCCTTCATCACGCGCCGCGCCTGCGCCACCGTGATGCCCTTGTTCATGAGCCGCAGCAGTCGGTCCGTCGCGGCTTCCAGCCCGCCGCTGACCGCGATGCACCCCGACCGCGCGAGCAGGCGCGCCAGGCCGGGTGTGAAGTTCTTTTCGAACCGGATGTTGCACCACCAGCGGATCCGGATGCGCCGCCGGACCAGCTCCTCCGCCAGCGCGCGCAGGAGCGCCGGCGGGGCCGCTTCGTCGGTGAAATGGAAATCGCGGCTTCCGGTTTGCCGGCGGACCTGCTCGATGCGGTTCGCGAGGCGGAACGCCGGGGCGGGATCGAACCGGTGGATGTAATCGAGCGTCGTGTCGCAGAAAGCGCAGCGCCGCCAGTAGCAGCCGTGCGCGAGCATCAGCTTGTTCCAGCGCCCGTCGGACCAGAGCCGGTGCATGGGGTTGAGCGTCTCGGCCATGGAGAGGTAGCGGTCCAGCTTCAGGCCCCCGTAATCCGGCGCCGGCTTGTCGCGGTGCGGGACGTCCGGCTCGCTGTCGTCGTGGCGCACGACCCGTCCGCCCGCCCGCGCGAGGGTCCGGATGAGGCGTCCGGAGGGCCGGCGCCCTTCCAAATGCTCCGCCAGCGCGAGCAGCGGCGCCTCGCCGTCGTCCAGGACCATGTAGTCCGCGTAGTCGAATACCCGCGGATCGGACAGGTCGCGCAGTTCGGTGCTGACGTAGCCTCCGCCGAGCACGACGCGCGGCCGCGGGCGCATCCGCCGGGCCGCCCGCGCGATCCGGAACGCGCCGTACACCGCGCCGGGGAAGGGGACGGTGATCCCGACCAGGTCCGGCCGGCGCCGCCGGATCAGCTCCCGGGCGATTTGGTCGATCAGCCGGTCCACCCGGGTGGGCGGGCCTTCGAGGGCTTTCCGTATGGGCGCGAAGGACGGCGCGCGCACGGCCAGTCTCTCCGCGTAGCGCGCCAAACCGAACCGCGGATCGACGCCGTCGCGGATCGCGTCGGCCAGGTCGTCCACGTACAGGCTGGCCAGGTGCCGCGCCCGCTCCGGCAGGGGAAAGCGGTCCAGCTCAAACGGATCGGCCTGCGCGAACCGGGGGCCCTCCGGCAGGAATCGCCGGGAGGCGATGCGCCGCGCCAGGCCCGGGCGGCGCCCCTGCAGAAAGGCGGCCGCCGCGCCCACCGTCGCGGCGTACTCGCGGGCATGGGCGAGGAAGTGCCGGGTGGAAGGGCGATTCCCGCGCCGCATGACCCGGGCGACGTCCAGGACGCCCCGGCGCGAGAACAGCCGAAGGATCAGTTCGAGCGAAAGGTCCGCCTGCGCGACGTGAAGGCCCCTGGATTTCAGGAACGCCGCCAGCGCCGGCGCGGCCGGGTAGGGCGTGTTGAACTGCAGCAGGGGCGGCGTGATCAGCAAGATCCGCATGGAGGCGAAGTCTAGAGAAACGGCGAGGCAAAGCCAACCCGCGAAGCGCGGCGCTCGTTCGCTACAGCAGGTTCTTGAGGCGTCCCCGCAGCAGGCGATGGGCGAGCGAAAGCAGCGTCACGCTGACCATCAGGGAAAGGCCCAGGGCCAGGCTGGCCCCCGTTATGGCGACGCCCAGCGCCGTTCCGGAGGCCGGGGGATGCTCCGTGTCGGTGACCACCATCAGGAACAGGGAACTGCCGATGGCCAGCGCGTAAACGGCGGCGCAGCCCTCGGGCGAGGTGTGCGGCACCAGCGCCCACAACCCTCCGCACAGCAGCCCGGCGGCATGCCCGCCGATCACCCGTCGGGGCCCGGCCGTCGGGCTCTCGGGCAACGCGAACAGGATGTACACGCTGGATCCGATGGAGGCGACGACCACGGCGTTGGTCCTGTGCAGGACGAGGAGGACGAGAAAGACGACGGCCGTGGCGGCCAGGCTCTGGGCCATATAGTACGGCCACGCCGTTCGAAACTTGATGTCCCAGCCTATGACCATGGCATCCCGCGCAGTGGCCCGGCAGTGTAGCTCCCGCGGGCCGTATTGTCAGCCGCCGTGTGCGTGTTTCCGGCCTCGGCCCTTCACGCGGGCCGCAACCCGCCGAGGCGGTAATCCGGGCCGACGAGACAGAGTCGGCGGAGATCGGCGTCGCGGTTTGCGTGCGCCGCGACGACCTTGCCGGCGATGAGAGGGCAGTCGCCGGGCTGGTAGATCTCCACCAGCTCGCACTCGAAATTGGCGACGGCGTCGCGGACCAGGGGGGCGCGGACGACCGAGGCGTCCTGCATGGCCAGCCCGGTCTCCTTGAACTTATCCGTCGCGTGCCCGTGGTTCGTGCCGGCGTAGAGCGTTTCCCGGCCCATGCCCTCGTGGGGGAAGGCGACCACGAACTGCCGGGTCCGGACGATGACCTCGTACGTGCGGGCCCCGGCGTCGATGCCCAGCAGGAACATCCACGGCTCGCTGGACGCGAAGCACACCCAGGCGGCCGCCATGACGTTGGCCCGGCCGTCGTGGTCGCGCGTGGTTACCAGCACCACGGGCTCGGGATACTTGCGCGCCAGCGCTTCCTCAATCGGGCAGGCGATCTGCGTCATCGTCGGTTCTCCCATGCGGCCGGCAAACGATGTTCCATAATTAATAATAGTCTTCAAGCCGCCCGGCACAAAGAAAAAGGAAGCCCATTTCCTCGGGCGAAACGAAATGCTTATACGATTCAGCTATACAGCCGTCCGCCTTCTCCGTACATTCTTTACCGTCCCGAAGGCCTGATTACTCGCTCTTTTGAGCAGGTGCGCCGGGCATCGGGATAGCATCGGAAAGTCGAACGCAACCCAACCCAGGAAGGAGCAACCCATGCATCGGAACTCCAGGCCGCGTCGGGAAAACCGGACGGAAGCGGCGTGTCGGCACGTGGGCGTCCTCCTGCTGCTGCTCATGGCGGGGTGCCTGCTCGCGCCGCCATCGGCCGGGGCGAAGACCCTCAAAGTGAAGATAGACGGCACGGGCGACTATCTGACCATCCGGGACGCTGTCGAGGCGGCGAAGGACGGGGACACGGTTGAAATCCATCCGGGCTTCTACTATGGCCCCGAGAACCTCAATTCCAAGATCAGCGGCAAGAAACTGTTCATCAAGGGCATCGTGTCCGGCGACCTGATCGCGATTCCGGAACAGTTCACGAGAGCCTTTCCCCAGTTGGCCGATTCCCGCCGGCTTCACCAGTGGAAAAAACCGGTGATCTGCGGCCAGTTGGCCAAGGATCCGGCAGGCGAGGCGCTTATCTTCGGCATTTTCGGAACCTACAGGGCGTTCTGGATCGAAAACGCCGAAGTCGAGCTGGAAGACCTCATCATCTACAGGACCTCCCTATTGGCCGCCGACCCGAGCGCGGACAACGAGGGGGGCGCCATCCTCGTCGAAAAGGGCAGCGAGGTGGAAATCCGCGATTTCGAAATCCGGGAAACGATCGCGGCGACGCCGGCGGGCGTCGGCGGCGGCATTGCCCTGCTCTCCAGCAGCCGGCTGCTGATGGAGAACTCCGTGGTGAACGCGTGCGGCTCGACGCTGAAGGGCGGCGGGGTGGCGCTGCTGGGAGGTTCCCAGGCGACCCTCGTTCAGAGCGCGATCGACGGCGGCGCCGGCAAGGGCGGCGGCGTTTTCGTGTCGGATGGCTCGTTGTATCTTTCCCAATGCCAGGTACATGGCCAGGCCGAGGCGAAGGGGCAGTCCCCGGACCAGTGCGCCGGCGGGGGGCTCCTCATGGAGAACAGCGGCGGGGTCATCATCAACTCGACGTTCAGCGGTTGCGGCGCGCGGGGTTATGGCGCCGGCGTCGCGCTGAAGCACAGTTCCCCCTTCGTGACGGATTGCGTTTTTTATCGGAACGAGGCTTGGGGCGGCGGCGGCGCGTTGGCGATGTGGGACGACAGCCGGCCCGCGTTGCACAAGGCGATCGTCGTCGAGAACACATGCGGAAAATATGACCGCATCGGCCACATGCCGCTCACGGCGCCGATACCCAACCTGAACGGGGGGGGCGTGCTGGCCCTGGCGAGTTTCCCGAAGATATCGACGTCCTTCTTCGGCCAGAACGGGGCCACCGGGCAGGGCGGCGGCGTGATGCTGACCGACAGCGCCGCGGTCCTGCAGGATTGCATTTTCATGGCGAACGGCGCGCTCATGGGCGGCGGCCTGGCGAGCATCGGCCGGCTGGCGCCCACCAACGAACTGCCCGGCATCCCGCCGCTGGACATCTACCGCTGCGCCTGGGTCTGGAACGGTGCGGCCGATCCGTCCGGCTTGGCCGAGGGCTGCGGCGGAGGGATGCTGGTCGTGGACGGCATCCCCCACGTGGATAACTCGTTCTTCGCCCAAAACTTTGCGGTGTGGGGCGGCGGCGCGGCGATCAAGGAACTGAACATCCCGCTGCCCGAGCGATTCCGCGGGCAGCGGTACAAGTACCCGGAGAAGTCCGAACTGCGCAATTGCACCTTCCGCGAGAACGTCGCCGCCCAGGGCGGCGGGGCCGTGCACTATACCATGAACATCGGCTGGCCCTATCAGAATTACTATTACCTCCACCACGGCATCGCCAACTCCATCTTCTGGGGCAACGACGACGCCTACAGCAACCAGATCTACACCGCCGGCGCGACCGTGTACGTGGATTCGTCGAACGTTCAGAATGGCCCGGCGGGCGTGCATGCCTGGACGGGAGGCAAGGCGGTCTGGGGCGCCGGCAACATGGCGGCCGACCCGCTGTTCGGCAACGGCGTCGTGCTCTCCAGCGCCTCCCCCTGCCGCAACGCGGGCGACTCCAGTCTCGTGTGGCCCGGAGAGACGGACATCCAGGGCAAGGCCCGGATCTCCGGTCCGGCGGTGGACATCGGCGCGTACGAACTGCCGCCGTCCCTTTCCGAGTACGCACGCTGGCTGCTGGAGCATCCCTCGGTATTCGAGGAAATGCAGCCTTCCTTGCCGTCATCGGTCTTGTACGGCGAATTCCTGCGCTGATGCTTGGCCGGATGGCGGAAGCGGGGCCGCTTCCCGCTTCCGCCCCGCGAACAGGCCGGCCGCCAGCCGGACCGCGCCGCACAGGCCGGCGAGGATCGTCACGCGATACAGGAGTCCGACGATCAGCATGTGGCGGGGCACCTCGTCCGCATCGCCGTGGAAGCAGATAAAGGCCTGGGCATAGGCGGCCGTCGCGAGCGCCGGCAGGAGGAGCGAGCGAGGAGACAGCGGGCCGTCCCGCCAACGATCGAGCAGGGGGAGAAGCAGCATCAGGGCCAGCCACAGCGCGGGCGGGAGTTTCCCGAGCCACAGGTAGAACGGGAGCAGCCGCGCGGCGACCGGGCGCGGGGCCACGTCCCCGCCGTACCCCAGGCAATTCCCGATGCCGCTGTCGCCTTCCGCCAGCGCCCGCCAGGCGGCCCGGAACGCGGCGCCGTCGCGCAGCAGCCAGGCCCGGTAGGTCCGCATCCCTTCCGGCGTGAGCCAGGCCCTGAACTCCGGCGCCCGCGCCCAGAGCTCGCGGTAAGCGCGGCTTCGCAGGCGTCCGCTGTAGGACATCACCCGCTCGTCCAGCGGCATCCCGCGCGCGTGGAAAAACGCCCGCGCCTCCGGGTCGGGAAGGATGCGGCCCATGATCACGTTGCTTAATTCCATGCGCTCGAAGTCCGCCCCGCGCGTCGCGCTCATCCATAGCCCCGCGAGGAACAGGGCCAGCGAAGCCGCACCCATGGCCCGCCATGCCGTCCGGGCGCGGGCCAGGAAGGGAAGCGCCAGGAAGGGCGTGATGAAGAGATTGGAAAGGCGCGCGAACGACAGGAGCGCGGCGACAGCGACCCAGGCGGCGAACCCGCCCCAGGACCACTTCCGGAGCAACCGCAGGGTCAGGCCGATGGCCAGCATGACCAGCGAGTACGAGAAGGACTCGGACAGCAGCATGAGGTTCCATTGGGCCACCGGCAAGCTCATGGCGAGAAGCGTCAGCAGGAAAAGGCCCGCGCCCCGCCCCAGCATCCACCCGGCGAATGCCCACGAGAGCAGCGACAGCAGGCTCTGGACCTGGACGAGCGCGGCGCCCTGCCCGAAGAGGGCGACGAAGGCGCAGTAGGCCGGCGGCCGGATCGGGTCCCACTGGATGTAGGTCAGGGAGTCGGGAAAGAGCTTCGGGGGACGCCACGCGGGGGTGGCGAGGAGGAGTGCGGCGGCCACAACGAGGAGGGCGATGCCCGCCTCCACGAGCCTTTTCGGGCCCGGCCCGGATGGGGTGGCGTCGGTCATGCGTTCGCGGCGCGCCAGCTTGCGCGCTGGAGGGAGATGCAGGCCATGGGGCACACGTCGCGGCACGCCCCGCAGCGGATGCACTTCGAGGAATCGATGTAGAGCATCCGGTAATCCTCGGGCCCGGTGGACGGGATGAAGCCCGCGATGCGGTCCTGCTCGTCGTGGACCAGGCGGCTCACCTTGACGATGCAGTCGGGCAGCGGCTTTGCTTTCAGGCAGCGATCGCAGTAGATGCAGTAGTCGTTGTCGATCTCGAACTTGTAGTGGCACAGGTAACAGCGCTGCGCCTCGCGTTGAGCCGCCGCCCGGTCGAATCCCGTCTCGACTTCCGCCTCCGGCAACCGGGCCGGGAGCGGCAGGACGGGCATCTCCTGCCGCGGGATCTCGTCCATCGCCCGCGTGCGGCCGGTGCGGCGCGCGTGGACGATCTCCGCGACGTCGCGCAGGCGTGCGGCGCCCATGAGGAACAGGTCCAGCCGGCGGGCCGCCGCCTTGCCGTCGGCGATGGCGTGAATCAGGGAATCCGAGCCGGACGCAAAGTCGCCCGCCGTGAACAGCCGGGGCTCGGTCCGGCCCGCGAGCCAGGCTGTGTCGGGGGCCTGCCCGATCGCCAGGAGCACGGCGTCGCACGCGATGTCGAACTCGCTGCCGGGGACGGGGAGGGGATCCCGCCGCCCCCCGCCCGGGCCGTCCTGTATGCGCGTCCGGATGAACCGCGCGCTTTCGATACGGCCCCCGCTCCCGGAAAAGGACACCGGCGCCGCCTGCGTTTCGAACGAGATGCCTTCGTCCTTCATTTCGCGGATCTCGCCGGGCGTGATGTGCATTTCCTCTTCGGAGCGCCGGTAGAGGACGCGGACCGAGGAGGCGCCCAGCCGGCGGGCCGCGCGCGCGCAGTCCACCGCCGTGAACCCGCCGCCGATCACGACCACGCGGTCGCCCGGCTTCGATCGGCCCCCGGCATTCATCTCGCGCAGGAAAGCGAGCCCGTGCCGGAGGCCCCCCAACTCGGAACCGGGCAGGGGCAGGGTGTGGAGGCGTTGCGCGCCCGCGGCCACGATCACGGCGTCGAAGGACGAGAGCAGGGTATCGAGCGAGGGATCGGCGCCGACCGGCTGGCTGCACAGGATACGGACCCCGCACAGGCGGACCTGTTCAATCTCGCGCGCCACCGCCTCCCGGGGCAGGCGGAACCGGGGGATGCCCTGGACCAGCAGGCCGCCCGGCTCGCTCTCGCGCTCGTAGACGGTCACCCGGTGTCCCCACCGCGCCAACTCGCGGGCGGCCGACAGGCCGGCGGGCCCGCCGCCGACCACGGCCACGCTTTTCCCGCTGGGCCCGAAAACCGGGTCCAGCGTGACCGGCTCCCGGCGGTCCTGGAAGTCCGCGGCGGACCGCTTGGAGAAGCAGATGGCCACCGGGCTTCCCAATTCTTCCCAGCCGTGCCGGCAGGCGGGCTCGCAGGGGCGCGTGCAGACGCGGCCCAGCACCGCCGGGAACACGTTGTCCGCCAGGTTGATGCGGTAGGCCTCGTCAAAGCGGCCCTGCGCGATGGCGTCGAGGTACGCCGGGACGTCGGTTCGGGCCGGGCAGGCGGCCTGGCAGGGGATGCTCTTCGCCAGCCAGTCGAAATCCTTCGGGTGCGCGCCCGTTCCGGTCCGCACCGACAGGGCGTCCTGGCGCCAGCGTTCGACCCGGTCGGCGGGCGCGCTCATGGGCCCGGCTCCCGAATGGCCATTGCGCGCGAGCGTCTTTGACGTATACTGCGCATGAGAGGCAACCGGCTGGCCAGTATGAGTATGTACACCGAACTCGGCAAGCGTTTCATGCGGTATCGCGTTCCGTTCCTGCGCGAGAAACTGCTGCCCATGAAGCTGACCGTGGCCTCGACGTTCCTCTGCAACCACCGTTGCAAGATGTGCGACATCTGGCAGGTGTACCGCAAGGCCAAGGCGAAGCTGGACGAGGAACTCACCCGCGCGGATTTCCAGAACATCTTCGAGCAACTCCGGACCAGCCTGCTGTACCTGGACTGGACCGGCGGGGAGCCGTTCCTGCGCCAGGACATGCCCGACATCCTGGGCGACGCCGCGCGCATCTGCCCCAGGTTGTCGTCCGTCGTCATCACCACCAACGGGCTCCTGACCGACCGCATCGTCGAGAGCGTCGAGAAGGTCGCGCGGGCCATGCCGAGGCAGATCGTGGCCATCGGCGTCAGCCTGGACGGCACGCGGGACAACCACAACTTCATCCGCGGGCGCGACGACGCCTACGAAACGGCCGTCAGCACCCTGGCGGGCCTGCGCAAGCTGTCCGAAACGCGCCCCAACGTCGAGGCGAAGATCAGCTACACGATCTCCTACCGCAACGCCGGGAAGCTGGAGACCTTCGACCGGGATGTGCTGCGCCCGCTCGGGCTGAACATGGGCGACGTGGGGTTCGGGCTGGAGCATACCGGCGGGCTCTACCAGACGGCGTTCAGCCCGGACAAGGCCGTCGGCCGGGTGTCGGAGGAGGAGTTCCGCGCGCTGGCCCGGAACGACATCGAGTATGCCCTGGCGCGCCTGAAGGAGGACGACCTGCGCCTCCTGCAGCGGCTGAAGAGCATGTACCGCGTGTTCTTCCTCCGGGAGATCCCCGGGTTCCTGGACCAGCCGACGAAGCTGGTCATGCACTGCTCCGCCACGCGCAACTCGCTGTACATGGACCCGTACGGCTTCCTCTATCCGTGCATCGTGTGGAGCCGCAAGCTCGGGCATTTCAAGGACGGCATCGCCGCGCTGCTCCGCGGCGAACTCGTGCGGGACACCCGCCGCCTGATCGACCGGGGCCAGTGCCCGATCTGCTGGAACGCCTGCGAGGCCATCCCCAGCCTGCTGACCTCCTACCGGTTGGTCGGTTGCGTGGCGCGCGGTTTCGCGGACGCCCGGGCGATCCGCGGGCTGCTGAAGAGATAGCGCTGGACGCACGCAGCGCGCGGCGGACGATTTCGTGTTGCTCGGCGAGCGGAGGTACGCCGAGGCGGGGTGTTCAGAACGGACCTGTCCTTGTTGACCAAGACGCTTTCAATCATTGTTTGCAGGATATGCCGGAGGAGGGAGTTGAACCCTCACGCCCGTAAAGGCGCTGGATTTTGAGTCCAGTGCGTCTGCCATTCCGCCACTCCGGCTTTTGCGAGCAGCCCCGTTTATAGGGTGAAGGCGACCGTTTGGCAAGCGGCCGCCTCCATGCCCGCGAATGTCGGCTGGGCTTCCCGGGCTGTTCGTCAGCGGCTCTCCAGCATGGCGTCCTCCTCAAAGAAGACTCCCGGCACGGCGACGTAGGCCGCGCGGACGAGGGATCGGAAGAACCGGGCGTTGTTTTGCGTCCCGGCCTCGAATGTCTGCGTATCGAGATTGAACTGGAACGTGTCGCCGACCGGCGCCATGGCCCCCTTCGCGCCGCCCACCACCGAAGCCTTCTCCGGCGGATCCGCGACCTGCACCGAGCCCGCGCCCCGTTGCTCGCGCTCCGTGACGTTGAGCTGGAGCTTCACCAGGGGCGCTACGGCGGCCGTGACATCGCGGCCCTTGCAGTCGTAGAGTTTGACGATGTGCGGCATCGGGACGCCGACTCGGAAGAGATTCGCCTGGTCGGCGTCCTTCTCGATGTCGTCCGCCTTGTTATCGTCCTGGATCGGCGCTTGGAAAGCTACGCGCAGGAAGGGCAGGACCGTTACGCGGAAAACGAACTGGCTTCGGTTGCCCGAGGAATCGGTGGCGGTGCAAGTGACCGTGTGTGCGCCCGGCGCCAGGAAGCTCCCGGGCGCGGGCACGCAGACCACGCTCACGGAGTCCGAGTTGTCCGTCGCCGTCGGAGCCCGAAAGAATACCGGGGCCAGCACGGCGCTGGTGCTTGGAACCACGGTCTGGTCGGACACACGCGAGAGGGTGGGCGCGATGGTGTCCACCACCCGCACCGTCCGCGTGGCGACGCCCTCGTTGCCCGCCGCGTCCGCGACGCGGTAGGTCACGGTGTACGCGCCGGGCCGGCGGACGTTCAGGTCGCTGCTCGTCGCGATCCGATCGGACAGATCCCCGTCCATGTCGTCGAACGCCCGGGCGCCGGGGTCGGCGAAGGCGGTCCCGCACTCGATCGTCACCATGGAGGACCCCAGGAGTTCGATCTGCGGGGCGCGCTCGTCCGCGTCCGGCCGCATCGTGTAGAGGGCGAGGCTGTTGACATAGAGATCGCGAGGCGCGCCGTCGGCGCCGAACGCGTTGGCGTTGTAGTTGAAGAAACGGACCAGTTCGATGGCCGCATTCGCCTCGCCCGAGAGCCGCCCGGAGAACGTGCGGGCGATGCCGGTCTCCCTCTCGATGACCGTCAGGATATAGCGCTGGCCGTCCACGATGGAGAAGAGCAGCCGCAGGCCTTCGTCCGTGAACGGGATGCCCGTGTCGCGGGGCCCGTCGCCGTCGTGAAGGATGTAGTGGGCCATGCCGGCCACGAAGTAGAATTCGACGCGATTCTGGTAGTCGGAGGTCTGCAACCCCATCCCCACGACGCCGTCGCCGTCGATCCAGCCGTTGTCCATGGAGAGGCACAGGGTGTCCCAGGGCGTGAGCGGGGCGAATCCCCGCAGCGCCCAGGCCGTGACGCCGTCCCGCGCGAACAGGCCCCAGGCCCGGCCGTTGGTGTCGATGTCCCCGTCCCCCGTCCGGTCGCCATCGCCGTTGGACGTGGAGGTCTGCAGGAAGTATCCGCAACTGCCGGTGTCGCGGGTCCACAGCATCCAGGGCGTGGTCCAGCCCCCGCCTCCCTCCTGGCGATCGCACCAGGAGCCGTCATAGACCGGATCGGCCGCGCTGTCCCATGCGATCAACTCCTGGGCCGTCGCTTTCGAAATTCCGCCCGCGGTCAATACCGCGCAGAGATAACCGATCGTCCGCCGCCATCGATTCGAGTGCATCGTTGTCCCTTTGTTGTGTTCATCGGACACGGGGCGGTTGTCTCGTTCGCGGCTCGGGCCGCGCGGCGCCGTTACTCGTGCCGAATGCACTCTTCAGTCGAAGGATCGGTTTGATTCTTCCTGAAGAGGGAGGAGCGGATGCGCATCCTGCTGCGGGGCGGGATGTTACAATGGATGGATGTTGTGCGGCGGCTCGAGGATCAGGCGGTGAAGCATCGCCAGGCGCAGGGCCTCGCGCCCTTTCAGCGGGAACCGATCCGGCCCGGGCCGGATATTGTTGACGGTCGTTCCGGTGAAGGACAGCGACGGCACCCGGAGGCCCTGCACCCGGACCACGGGGATCTTCGGGATGACCATCATCCCGCGCATCCGCCGGCCCTCCGCCATGACGCAGGCCTCGGGCGCCAGGCGGGGCAGGGCGGCGGGCGGGGGCGGAGTCTCCGCCGCCGGCGCGATGGGCTCAGCGGGTCGCGGGGCCCTGCGCTTGCGTATCCGGATGGCCGGGGCGGGCTCCGGCTCGGGCGCGGCTTCCGGCACGGGCTCCAGCTCCTGCGCCGGCTTGGGCGGCAGCAGCGGCTCGGCCCCCAGCGAGCGGAGGAATTCCTCCAGGCTGGATTCCGATTTGGCGGCGGCCGGCGTCGGGCGCGGCGCGGCGCCCTTGCGCAGCTGCTGCTTCGTGGCGCGGGCGATGACCTGCACGACGACCCAGACGATCGCCATCACCAGCCAGAACAGGCTCTCGTACGCGCTGTCCGCCAACAGATGTTTCACCCGCGCGCTCCTCTTTACGAACGGCCCCGTCAGGATTTCGGCGTCTCGTGCCCGCCCTCGGCGAGCGACTCCCGCATCGAGGTGTCCGCCATGATGTTCTGCATGCGCATGAGATCCATGACCCCCAGCTTGCCGGCGCGCATGGCGTGGCCGATGGCCTGCGGAATCTCGGCCTGGGCCTCGACGACCTTGGCCTGCATCTCCTGCACGCGGGCGCGCATCTCCTGCTCGGCCGCGATGGCCATGGCCCGGCGGCCCTCGGCCTCGGCCTGGCGCAGCTTCTTGTCCGCCTCGGCGCGCTCGGTCTCAAGCATGGCGCCGACGTTGGCGACGTCCCGCGCGCCCGTGCCGGCGACGCTGATGTCCGCGATGTCGATGGATACGATCTCGAAGGCGGTCTGGGAATCCAAGCCGCTGTCCAGCACCTTGCGGCTGATGTGGTCCGGGTTCTCCAGCACGTCCTTATAGGAGAGCGAGGAGCCGATGGCGCTGACGATGCCCTGGCCGACGCGGGCGATAATGGTGTCCTCGGTCGCGCCGCCGACGAGGCGCTCGAGGTTCGCGCGCACGGTCACGCGGGCCTTGACGAGCAGGCGGATGCCGTCCTTGGCCACGGCGTCGAGCATGGTCGTGCCCTTGGCCGGGTCGGGGCAGTCGATGACCTTCGGATTGACGCTCGTGCGCACGGCGTCGTAGACGTCGCGGCCGGCGAGGTCAATGGCCGCCGCGCGCTGGAAGCTCAAGTCAATGTTGGCCTTGTCGGCGGCGATCAGGGCCTGGACGACGTTGATCACGTTGCCGCCGGCCAGGTAGTGGGCCTCCAGCGGATCCGTTTGCAGGTCCATCCCGGCCTTCACCATGCGGATGCGCGCATCGACGATCAGGGTGGGCGGCACGCGGCGCAGCTTCATCCCGACGAGGTTGAAGAGGCTGACCCGGGCGCCGGACATCGCCGCGCGGATCCAGACCTTCAGGAAGTAGAAGAACAGGCCGATCAGGACCAGGACCGCGATGGCGAGCAGGACGAACAACACGGTGACCACTTGCGTCAGCATGACACGACTCCTTTATTCAGGGTTGCTTGCTTCCCGGGAAAGGTGGAACGGGCGGCGGCCCGCCCGCCGGCTCCGGCAGGGGCGGGGGCTCGGCGGCCCCGTCGGACGGCGGCGCCAGGGCCGCCAGGACCAGGCTGCCCAGGCCCAGCCACAGGATGATCAGCCCGATGGCCAGGCCCATCCCCGGCACGTTGACCAGGCCGTAGAGCAGCGCGAGCCCCACGGCCAGCGTGGATATCGCCCGCCCGAACGACAGCGCCCCGCGCCGCCGCAGGAGCCATCCGCCGACCGCCAGCGCCAGGATGAACTTGCTCGCGTAGAGCAGCAGGATGAACAGCAGCAGCAGGACCACGGCCAGCGGGATGCCGACGATGGTCAGCGGGAGAATGAGCGCCGCCATGGGGAACAGCGCGAAGGCGGCCACCCCGGCCAGCGCGCATTTCCATCCCGACTGCCGCAGCAGGCGGACCGCCCGGCCCGCGTAGCCCGGGAACACCGCCAGGAACGGCAGGGCCACCAGCAGGGCCGCGGAGAACAGGAGCAGCTGGATGGAGAGCGCCTCGCTCCAGCTCGCCGGCGTCGAGCGGAGGGCGGGGGCCGCCGCCTCCTTCCGGATCAGCTGGCCCGTCAGCGCGACCCGTTCGTCGAGGATCAGGTCGCGCGACGACGTGTACTCCAGGTCGCCGCGGATCTCCGTGCCGGGATGCACCACGATATCGTTCGCGTACAGGCGGACCGTGCCGCCGAACCGTCCGCTCAGCGTGGCCCGCTGCGCGTAGATCTGCGCGCGCCCCCCGATCCGGCCCTCGACGGTCACGTCCTCGCCGACCAGCACCGCGTCGCCGCCCACCTCGCTGTCGGCGGCCAGGCCGACGGACCCGCCAAGCCCGATCAGGTTGCCGGCGACCGAGCCGCGGATGTCGAGGGCGCGGCCCAGCAGCCGCGCGTGGCCGGCCGCGCGCCCGGTCAGGTCGACCTCGTTGCCGAGGGCCCAGACATCGCGGCCCATGGCGCCGGCCACGAGCAGCGTTCCGCCGACCGCGAACAGGTCGTCCTGCACCGCCCCGCGGATATCCGCGGCCGGGGCGACCAGCCATAACTCGTTGGTGAGGGCCTGCTCCTCGTCCAGGACAAACGGCTCCTCGGGCGCCTCGAAACTCAACGGGGCGGCGCCCGCGGACGCGGCGAGCAGGAGAAGCGCGAGCGTCGAAGGGAGGCGAAGGTTCATGAGGTTTTTTCCTGGTCCGCGATGTCCCGTACGATCACGCGCGTCCCCTCGACGTTCAGCACGCGGATGCGGCGGCCGCTCTCGATCCAGCGGCCCTCGGCGATCACGTCCACCCGGTGCCCGTCGATGAGGGCGATCCCGCCGGGCCGGAGCGTGCTGTGCGCGATGCCCTCCCGGCCGACCCACTCCTTGAGTTCCGGGGGAGCCGACTTGAAATCACGCCCGTCCTGGGAAAGGGTCAGGTGTCGTCCCGCCGAAGTTCTCGGGAAGAAGCGGATCCAGAGGGCCGTGCCCAGCCCGGTGAGGAGGACGATGGCCAGGGCGCTGATGATGCCGCCCGGCGGTTCGAACGCCTTGAACCCGAGGAACATGGCCACGATCAGCGCAAGGGCGCCGAGCGCCCCGATGACCCCGCCCGGGACGAAAATCTCGATGCCGATCAGGAGCAGTCCGGCCAGCAGCAGGATGATGTAGATCAGGATGGTTTGATCCATAGTCAAACTCCTCTCGCCGGGCCGCCGCCGACGGCCTCTACGACGATCCGGTTGCCATGGCTTTCCACGACGCGCACGTCCGAACCCGCGCCAATGTATTCCCCGGACGTGACCACGTCAATCCGCTGCTCGCCGAACTCCGCGGTGCCGGCCGGGCGCAGCGGGGTCAGCGCCCGCCCGGTCCGGCCGACCAGCGAGCGGGTGTCCTCCGACGCCGCGAAGCCCTCCGATCGCCGCGTGGCCTGGGACAGCACGAGGCGGCGGAAGACGGGCGAGGACGGCAGCAGCCGGGCGATCAGGGCGCCGATGGCCGCCGTGCCGATCAGGGCCAGGGACAGCTTGAGCAACGGGAACTGCACCTGCTGCCAGGCCGGCATCCAGGGCCCGCCGGGATAGCGCTGGATCATGGCGCCCAGCAGCGCCCACAGGATCAGCGCGATGCCGATGAGTCCGACCGCGCCGAAGCCCGGGAGCACGAACAATTCCGCGGCCAGCAGCAGCGCGCCCAGGGCGAAGATCAGCAGTTCCTCCATCCCGGCCAGGCCGGCGATGTGGTGCCCCCAGAAGAAGATGGCCAGGGAGATGATGCCCAGGATGCCGGGCAGCCCGAACCCCGGCGTCTTGATCTCGATGTAGATGCCCAGCAGCCCTCCGATGAGGAAGAGCGGCGCCAGCGCCGCGATGAAGCGCGCCACCCGCTCGGCGGAAGTGATCTCCAGGCTGCGGACCGCCGCGTTCCCGAGGCCCACCTCCCGCAGCATCGCTTCCAGGTCCGCGACCGTCCCGCTGGAGAGCAGGGGGCGGGGCGGGTCGCCGACCTCGCGCTCGGCCTCGACGTTGGTCAGCGTCAGCAGTTGGCCGGCCGGGCTGATCACCTCGTCGCCGACCTTATACTCCAATTCGCGCCGCACCATCTTCTCGGCGAGTTCCTTGTCGTGCCCGCCCGCCTCGGCCGCCGTCCGGATGATCGCGGCCACGGCGGCGACGGATTTCTCCTTGAGGTCCTCGGACATCTCCTGCACGCCGCCGAACGGGGTCGAGAGGATGGGCATCGCGTCGCCGATGATCGAGCCGGGCGCCATGTAGATGTGCTTGGTCGCCAGCGCGATGATCGCCCCGGCCGAAAACGCCTGGTTCTCGACGAAGGCATAGGAGGGGACGTCCAGGCCCGTGATGGTCCGGACGATTTCGCCCGCCGCGTCCACGGTCCCGCCCGGCGTGTCCATGACGAACACGATCGCCCGGGCGTCGGCGGCCTCGGCCTCCCGGACGCCGCGCCGGATGACGTAGAGCAGGGCGGGCTCAATCATCCCGCGGATGGGGATCGTGTAGACGACATCGGGTTCCGGCGCGGGGACGATGTCCTGCGCCATGGCCGGCCCAGGGCCGGTCAGCCCGACGATCGCCAACATAGCGGCTTTGATGCGGGAGGCCATGTGCTTTTCCCTTCCTGTTCGTCGTTACAGATAGCAAAATTCTTCGCGGGCCGCAAGGCAACGGCCCGGCGGGATCAATAGAAATGGGAGGTTTTTTCGGCCTTGCCCAGCGCCGGGCCGAGGTCCATCACCGATTTCACGGCGACTTTCTTGCCCTGTTCGAGCTGGAGGGAAACATTGATTGTGCGGTCCGGTTGCCCGGCCGAGAACTTCTTCTCGTTGAATTCCCCCTTCAACCGGTCGAGGCTGCGGCCCGACTCGCGCTCGGTGACCTCGACGGCGAGGGTCGAGGCCATGCCGGTCTTCGGGATCACGCTCAACTTACCCACCTGTCCGAATCCCGTCAGCACCGGTCCGTGCATCATCCAGGTCTTCACCTCGAGGGAGGGTTTGCCCAGCAGCGGCAGGATGGGGATCGTTCCCGCCCCGTAAACGAAATCGTTGTTCAGGTACCCGCCGAGCAGGCAGGAGGACGCGGCGCCGCCGCGCGCGAGCTGGACCGCGGCATTCAGCAGGACCGTGTCGCTGCGGCCGATTCCGCAGATGAACTCGATGGTCGCGCTCACCTGGACGTCCCCGAAGGCCGCCTTGAGCCGCACGTCCTTGTACCCCGTGACGCGGGATTCCTCCACCTTCCGGCGTGTGCCCTGGAGCGTGACCGTCCGCGTGTAGCCCTCCGCCGCCGGGCTGTAGAGGTGCAGCGCGGACGGAGGCTGCTGGGGATCGGTTGTCTCAAACGCGCAGTACAGAACCTCGGTCTTCGCCGGGCCGTACTGGAGGCCGACGAGCATCATGCGGGGGAGGTTGGTCGCCACGAGGCCGGGGAACTTGTCCGAGGTCATGGGATCGGGCGCTGTGAAGGCGATCCAGGCCGTGGCCGGGTCCGCCGTCCCCGCGGATTCTGCGGGCGGGGCGGCGGGGGGCGGAGCGGGGGTCGCCGCCGGCTCGCCGGCCGGGGCCGGGACGGGGGACGCCGCGCTCTCGCGCACGAACGCCTGGTCCGCGTCGCTCAACTGCGCGACCTGGATCTTGAACTGGCGCCCGTCGGCGGCCCGGAGCACGGCGAACTCGCCCTGGACGGATTCCAGGTCGGCCTCGATCTGCGAGCCCGATCGGCTCGTCCAGGTCCGCCCGTCCGCCGCCAGCGCGAGCGCGGCCAGGACCAGCGCGAGCCGCGGGGCTTCACACCTCGTAGGTCGTCGAGGCGGTCGTGCCGCCGCGCCCCGTCCAGTTGGTATGGAAGAACTGTCCGCGCGGTTTGTCGATGCGTTCATAGGTGTGGGCTCCGAAGTAATCCCGCTGGGCCTGCAGGAGATTGGCCGGCAGCCGCTCGCTCCGGTACGCGTCGTAGTAGGCGAGGGCGCTGGAGAAGGCCGGGACGGGGATGCCGAGTTTCACCGCCGCCGTCACGGCCCGGCGCCAGCCGCCCTGGCAGCGCTTGAGGGCCTTCTGGAAGTAGGGGGCCACGAGGAGGTTCGAGAGGTCCGGCTGCTTCTCGAAGGCGTCCTTGATCCGGCCGAGGAACTGCGCGCGGATGATGCAGCCGCCGCGCCAGATCACGGCGATGGCCCCGTAGTTCAGCGTCCAGCCGTACTCCGCCGCCGCCGCGCGCATGATCTGGAACCCCTGCGCGTAGGAGCATATCTTGCTGGCGTAGAGGGCCCGGCGGACGACCTCGATGAAGGCGATGCGGTGGCCCACGCTTTTCCGGCCGGGGCCGGCGAGGTGCGCGGAGGCCTCCATGCGCTCGTCCTTGAGGGCGGACAGGCAGCGGGCGAACACGGCCTCCGCCATGGTCGGCGCGGCCGCGCCGAGGTCCAGCGCGGTCTGGCTGGTCCACTTGCCGGTCCCTTTCTGCCCGGCGCTGTCCAGGATCAGGTCGAGCAGCGGGCGGCCGGTCTCGTCGTCCTTCTTGGCCAGGATGTCCGCGGTGATCTCGACCAGGTAGCTGTTGAGTTCGTCGGCGTTCCACTCGCGGAACACGGCGGACAGCTCGTCCGCCGGCAGGTCCAGCGCGCCCTTGAGCAGCGCGTAGGCCTCGGCGATCATCTGCATGTCGCCGTACTCGATGCCGTTGTGGACCATCTTCACGAAGTGCCCAGCGCCGTCGGCCCCGATCCACTCGCAGCAGGGCGCGTTGTCCACGCGGGCGGCGATGGCCTGGAAGATGGGCCGCAGCAGCGGCCACGCCTGCTCGTGTCCGCCGGGCATGATGCTGGGCCCGGTCAGCGCGCCCTCCTCGCCGCCGGACACGCCCGTGCCGACGAAGAGAAGGCCGCGGGCCGCCAGGAACGCCGCGCGCCGCCGCGAATCCGAGAACAGGCTGTTGCCGCCGTCGATGATCACGTCGCCGGCTTCCAGGTGCGGGAGGAGCGCCTCGATCTGGGCGTCGACGGCCGCGCCGGCCTTGATCATCAGCATGACCTTGCGGGGCCGGCGGAGGGCGCGGCAGAAATCCTCGAGCGTGGCGCAGCCGATGATTTTCTTGCCGCGGGCGCGGCCCTGCACGAAGGCCTCCACCTTCGAGGCCGTCCGGTTATAGCAGGCCACCGTGAAGCCGCGGCTTTCCATGTTGAGGATCAGGTTCTCCCCCATGACCGCGAGTCCGACCAGCCCGATATCCGCCGTGCTCATGCGCGTAGCTCCTTGAACGTCCCTGCCCATCCGGTAGAATAGCAGCAGTCCGTGAAGCCGAACACCGCCATTCTGTTGATTCACTGTCCCGATCAGCGGGGCATCGTGGCCGCGCTGGCGGGGTTCATCGCGTCTGAAAACGGCAATATACTGCATCTCGACCAGCATGTGGATACCGAGCAGAACGTTTTTTTCGCGCGGGTGGAATGGGCGTTGGACGGCTTCCGGATCCCCCGGGAGCGGCTGGGCGAGGCCGTGGAGCAGCTGGCCGGGCCGCGGCGCATGAACTGGCAGCTGTTCTTCTCCGACCGGCGGCCGCGCCTGGCGATCTTCGTCTCGAAGCAGTCCCATTGCCTGTACGACCTGCTCGCGCGTCATGAGGCCGGTGAACTCGACGCGGACATCCCTATGATCGTCAGCAACCATCCCGATCTGCGCCCGGCCGCCGAACGGTTCGGGATCCCATTCCGCGTCGTGTCCGTGACGCCGGGGGAGCGGGCCGCGGTGGAGGAGCAGGCCACCCGGTTGCTGGAGTCGGCAGGCGTGGACACAGTTGTCCTGGCCCGGTACATGCAGATTCTTTCGGGCGATTTCGTGCGGCGCTATCCGGACCAGATCATCAACATCCACCACTCGTTCCTGCCGGCATTCCCCGGGGCGAAGCCGTACCACTCCGCGCACGCGCGCGGCGTGAAGATCATCGGGGCCACCGCGCACTATGTGACGGAGACCCTGGACGAGGGGCCGATCATCGAGCAGGACGTCGTGCGCGTCTCGCACCGGCAGACCGTGGGCGACCTGGTGCGGCAGGGCCAGGACCTGGAGAAGGTGGTGCTGGCCCGCGCCGTGCGCTGGCACATCGAGAAGCGCATCCTGGTCTACCATAACAAGACCGTCGTATTCTGATCGCCTGCCGCGCCGCCGCGCGCCCGATCATTCCATGAAGCCGATCCCGGCCGCGCGCTTGCAGGCCGCCTGATTACCTTATGCGCATATGCGCATAAGGTGCGTAGCCTTCGGGATCGCGCGGGGAGGGAAGGAGGGCCGGAGCGGAAGGACGGGATGCCGGTCCGACGGCGGCGGCCGGGGCGGCGGACTAGGATTCCCGGTTGACGAGGAAATGGGCGAGGGACTTCAGGGCCTCGCCTTTCCGGTGCAGCGGCTTGAGGGCCTCGATGGCGCGGTCGGCCAGGGCATGGGCTTTCTGCCAGGAGGCCTCCAGGCCGAAAACCTCGACCCAGGTGCACTTCCTCCGCGCCTGGTCCTTGCCCGCCGTCTTGCCCAGCGATTCCGTCGTGGCCGTGGCGTCGAGGATGTCGTCCGTGATCTGGTAGGCCAGCCCGATGTCGCCTCCATACAGCGTGAGCGCGTTAAACTCCTCCTCGGTGGCGCGCCCCGCCGCCGCGCCGATGCGGATCGACGCCCGGATCAGCGCCGCGGTCTTGCGCTGGTGAATGTGCTCGACGAGCTCCGCCGTGGGCGGCTGCCCCTCCGCCGCCAGGTCCTCCACCTGCCCCCCGATGACCCCCAGGCTCCCGGCGGCCTCCGCCAATTCGAGGACGTAATGACCGGGCTGGTAGGGCGGAGGGGGGAGACTGCGCGCCATCCATTCAAAGGCCAGCGTCAGCAGCGCGTCCCCGGCCAGGATGGCGTTCGCCTCGCCGAACACGACGTGGCAGGTCGGTTTCCCGCGGCGCAGCACGTCGTTGTCCATGGCCGGCAGGTCGTCGTGGATGAGCGTGTAGGTGTGCATCAGCTCCAGCGCCGCGGCCGGCAGCCACGCCGGTTCGGCGCTGCCGCCGACCGCCTCGCAGGTCGCCACGCACAGGATCGGCCGGAGCCGCTTGCCCCCGGCGAAGACGCTGTAGCGCATGGCCTCGTGGAGCACGGCAGGCCGCGTCGCGGCGGGCGGCAGGTACCGGTCGAGCTCCTTTTCGATCCGGGACCGGTGCGCCCCCATGTAGGCTTCGACGTCGAACATGGTTTAACTATATCACCCCGGCCGCCCGGTGTTAAGAACAGACGGGCGCAGTGCAATTGACAAACCGCCGCCTCCTCACTAGATTATCGCACGACAAGCGGATGAAAAGGGGACAAGGGCCGATGCGACCGGCGTCCTCGAACGAGAGGTTTTCCGTTTTCCGGAGCATGGGCAATGCCGACGTATGAGTACGAGTGCCGCCGGTGCGGCCACCGGTTCGAGAAGTTCCAGGCCATGAAGGATCGGCCGCTGCAGCGGTGTCCCCGGTGCCGCGGGAAGATCGAGCGGCTTCCCGGGGGCGGCGCCGGCATCCTCTTCCGGGGAGCGGGCTTTTACGCGACGGATTACCGCAGCGCCGGGTACCGGAAAGCGGCCCGCGCCGACAAATCGGGCGAATCGACGAAGGCCGCCCCGGCCGCGGGAAGCGCCGCCAAGGGCGACACCACGAAAAGCAAGGCCGGTTGATCTTCATGAAAATCGCGTGCTCCCGCTGCGGAAAAGAAAACGAGCCCACCCGCCTTTTTTGCTCGAACTGCGGCGCCAAGTTGAACCTGGACGGCAAGGCGTGGAGGGAGCCGGTGCGCTGGGGCCGCTTCCTCACGCGGATCGTCCAGGTCCTGATCCTCGCCGGGGTGGGCCTGCTCCTCTGGCCTGTAAAACCCCAGGGGGCCGTGGGCGGGCGCGCCGAGGCCGTGGCCTACTACGGCAAACTGCGCCTGCTGTCCGAGGCCGTGGAGCGCAGGGTGATGGTCGTGCAGACCTTTTCCGAGGCCGAGGTGAACGCGTACCTGGCGGAAGTCCTCAAGGAGCATCCCGAGTTGTCCAGTTCGGAGGGCTTGAGCAAGCTGGGGATCGGCGAGATCAACCTGCGGTTCCGACCCGAGGGGGTCACCGTCACCGTCGTCGCGCTCTGGGGCCCGCTGCGGATGTCCTACGAGATCGCCGGGCTCCCGCGCGCGGGCGGAGGCCCTTTCGCATTCGATGTGCGCGGCGCCCGGTGGGGGCATCTGCCGTTGCCCGGCGTGGCGGCGCATTGGATGGTCCGGCGCGTCGAGTTGATGTTCTCGGGCATGGAGCGCGAGCGGACCGTGCTCGACGGCCTCCAGCGCGTCGATGTGGGGGGGGGCCTGGTTCGCGTGGCCACCGATTCGTGAGTCGGGGAAAGCCGTAGCTGAAAAGGAAACGACGATGAGAGACAAGGAAGAGTTCTACGGGTTGCTGATGGAAATCGAGGGCAAGGAGTACCGGGAATACGCCAAGTTGATCGGCGATTTCGACTTCACCCGCTATGTCCTCAAGATCAACCAGATCCAGGACGCGGCCGCCGGCCAGTCCACGCTGGTGCTCACCCGCGTGCCCCAGGTCATCGCCGGATTCCCCGCCCACCTCATGAACACGCCGGTCCGCCGGACCGCGCTGGAGGACTTCCTCGTCCGCAAGCTGTCCGCGCGCCTCGAGAGCCTCGCGCGGTACGACAAGGAGGGCATCTCGCGCCGCCGGATCCCGCTGTATGCCCCCGGCCAGGCGATCCTGCCCCGCACCTCGCTGGTCGTGACGGACGAGTACATCGAGGCCCGCCTGTACGTGGACCTGCCGTCCCGCCACGGCTGCGTGGCCGCGGATAGCGCCCGCGAAATCTTCTTCGAGGACCTGCCCGGCGTCGTCAACGCGAGCCTGATCTTCTGCAACCTGAACCAGCGCGAGGTCGAGGACTTCGTCAACCTCATGGAGGACGCCGATCAGGTCCGCCAGGTGCTGCCGACGCGCGGCTGGGTGGGATTCGTCGGAGAGGGCGCCCTGCTGGCCCGCGCGGGCGACACCGACATGCCGGACTACGAGCAGATGACGCCGCTGGCGATCGACGACCCGCTCGCCGTCGAGGTCGATGTGCCCAACGCCGGCCGCGTCCGCGGCTTCGGTATCCCGGCCGGCATCACCGTGATCCTCGGCGACCGCTACTCGGGCCGCGTCGATCTCGTGCGGGCCCTCGCCGCCGGCATCTACAACCACGTCCCCGGCGACGGGCGCGAGTGGGTCGTGTCCCTGCCGGACACCGTGCAGATCGTCGCCGAGGCCGGCCGGAGCGTCCAGCAGGTCGATGTCAGCGCCTTCCTGCGCGAGCATCCCGTCTGCGCCAGCGTCAAGCAGTTCACCTGCGCTTCGGCGGACGCCTGCGCGGCGCAGATCGCCGGCACCGTGGAGGCGATCGAGGCCGGCGCGCGCGTGCTGCTTTTCGAGGAGTCCGCGTCCGCCGCGGAATTCCTCGCCGGCGGCTCCGCTTCGTCGCTGCTCCCGGCGGCCAAGCGACAGGTTATCCCGCTGGCCTGGCGGGCGCGGCAGATGGTGGACGAACTCGGCGTGTCGATCATCGTGGCCGGCGCGGCCGCGGTGGCGGAGTTCCTCCCCGTTGCCGATACCGTGCTGCTGGTCGAGGGCTTCAAGGTCAGCAACGTGACCCAGCAGGCCCGCGACCTCGCCATCCCCGCTCCGCCGGCTCCGGGTTCCGCGGCGGAAGTGGCCGCCATGGCCGAGCCGGTCCGCAACATCGTTCCGATCAGCATCGATCCGAGCCAGGAAAGGTACGACGCCGTGATCTCCGCGCCGGACATCCGGACGCTGGTCTTCGGCCGCTCGGTCGTGGACCTGTCCGGCCTGCCGCAACTGGCGGACGTGTACCAGGCCCGCACCATCGGGCGCATTCTCTACTACGCCAAGCTGCGCTACCTGGACGAGCCCCGGCCCGTGCGGGAGATCCTGGACCTCGTGGACCGCGACTTGAGCACGGAAGGGCTCGAGTCGCTGACGCGCGACCTGCGGGGCGACCTGGCCCGGCCGCGCCGGTTCGAGGTCGCGGCCGCGCTGAACCGCCTGGAAACGCTCCGCGTCACGCGCTCCGCCGGTTGAGGCGGACGGACGCCGGCGGGCCGGCTCCATGAAACTGGTCATCCAGCGCGTGAGAGAGGCGCGCGTCACGGTGGCCGGGGAAACGGTCGGCCGGATCGGGCGGGGCGCGGTCATCCTCGTGGGCGTGTCCCGCGCGGACACGCCGGAGGACGTGCGCTACCTCGCCCACAAGACCGCCCAGCTCCGCGTATACGACGACGAGGACGGCCGCCTGAACAAGGCGCTCGCGCCCGGCGAGGGGGCGTTCCTGGTCGTCAGCCAGTTCACCCTGTACGGCGACTGCCGCCACGGCAACCGCCCCGGCTACATCGAGGCCGCGCCGCCGGAGCAGGCGGCGCCGATGTGCGAGGCGTTTGCCGCGGAGCTGGAGGCGCTCGGCTATGAGGTCCAGCGCGGCCGGTTCCGGGAAACCATGCTCGTCGAGATCGCCAACGACGGGCCCGTGACGATCCTGATGGAAAGCACGGGCCGCGCGGCGACGTGAACCCATGCGCGCGATGACCAGGCCTGTTGCGGCGGCGGCCCTGCTGGCGGCGGCGGGCCTGGGGGCGGGGGCGCCGGCGGAAGAACCGAACACGAATGCCGCGCCGCGCGCCGTGTTCAGCGCCAGCCGTCGCTTCGCGGTCAAGGGGCTGCCCTCCGCGGATGCGCTGGCGCTGGCCCTGGCCGCGGAGGATGCCGCCGGGCGGCTCGAATCCTTTCTCGGCCAGCCGATTCCTTTCTCGAGGAACCAGCCCATCGTGCTCGCCGCGCGGTCGGACGCGGCGGCCCCCGGCCGGGCCGTGGGCATCCAGGGCTGGACCGACCGGGGCCTTGTACAGAAACTGGAAATCACGAACGTAGAACGGCTGGACCAGGAGGATCTCCTGGAAGCCCTGTGCGGATTGCTGGTGAACCGCTATCTCGCGGCCCGGCAGCCTTCGTCGGCGCGTCACGCCGCCCTGGCCGAGGCGCCCGCCTGGTTGTCGGTGGGGTTGGCGCAGAACCTGTACCCGTCGCTGCGCGCGCGGAACGGCCGGCTGGCGCTGAAGCGATGGGAGGAAGGCGCTCCGCTGTCCGTGTCCGACCTGCTGGCCTTGCGCTTTCTACCCGCGGGTCGCTGGAGCGAGAAGGCTTTTTGCGGCGTGTTTGCGGACTGGCTGTTTTCATCCCCGGCCGATCCGGGCCTGTGGGATCGCATGGTCGATGCCCTGATCGAATCGCCATCGATGGCGGCCTCCGGTCTCGCCCGGATCGTGTTGCAGCAGGATGACTCGCGCGAGGTGGAGAAGCACTGGGAGCTCTGGCTGGCGCGCCAGGCGCAGGTCCGCCGCATCGGGGAACGCTCCGCGGCGGACACGCTGGCGGAGTTCGAGGCCCGGTTGACGGCGCGGCCGGGCGAGTGGCCCGAGATCTCGGCGCGCCACCTGCCGGAAAGCCTCACGATGGAGGAGTTGATCCCGTATCGGGCGGAGCCCTGGCTGCCGGCGGTGGCCCTGCGGCTGCAGGTCGGCCTGGGCACGCAAGGCTTCGGGCTGGATGCCGGCCTGCGGCGGGTTCGTGATCTGTACCTGGCGTATCTTTCCGCCCTGGCGCCGGGTCGGCCGCCGGGCCTGTTCGGCTGGCTGCGGTCGTCCCGCCCCGGGGAGGCGCGCCTGCGCGAGCTGCTGCGGGCCGCCGACGAGGCTCTTGCGGCCTACAAGGAAGAGCAGCGCGATCGCGCCCGATTTGTCGACGCAGCGGAGGCGGAGTTCAGTCCGAAGGCCGCGGAACCCGGCGCGATGGAGCGGGAATGGCCCCGTGCGGAGATGCAACGCTTCGTCGACGAAGCCAGCCGGGAAGCGCCCCGTTGAGGAGCCGACGCCGCAACGGCGCCTCTCGCGCGTGTATCACAGTTTATAAACTGTGATACATGGCCGGCGCCGCGGATCCGGCCCGCGGATCGGGTTTCCGGCCGGAAGGTCGTGCGCGCTTGACTCCGGACGGGCAGTCTATAGGCTGGACCGAAGATAAACCAGACGGTGACCCATGGTCCGGAATCGGCTAACGACGGTCGGCGCAATCGACCCGGAAGTGCTCGCGTACACGGCCGGGGATGACATCGCCCTGGACCTGGCCCTGGCCGAGGCCGATGCGCTCGGGACCGCCGCCCACGTCACCATGCTTTCCCGCATGCCGGTCGATCCGCCCGTGATCACGGCCGCGGAATGCCGGAAGGTGGTCCGCGCCCTCATCGGCATCGTCGGCAAGGCGCGGGCCGGCGGGTTGCGGATCGGGCTGGCGGACCAGGATATCCATCTGGCGGTCGAGCGGATGCTCACCGAGAAGCTCGGCGAGGCCGGCCGCAAGGTGCATACCGGCCGGAGCCGGAACGACCAGGTGGCCCTCGATCTCCGGCTCCATGCCAAGGTGCGGCTGATCGAAGTGATCGAGTCGGCGGGCGGACTGGCCCGGGTTCTTGTCGAGTTTGCCCGGCGGCACGCCGCCGTGCCGATGGTGGGGCGGACCCACATGCAGCCCGCCATGCCGTCGTCGGTGGGCCTGTGGGCGGATGCGCACGCGGAAGGGCTGCTGGACGACGCGGCCCTGCTGCTGGCCGTGTACTCGCTGAACGACCAGTGCCCGCTGGGCTCCGCGGCGAGCTACGGCGTCCCGCTGCCGATCGACCGGCAACTCGTGGCCGACCTGCTGGGATTCAGCCGGCCGATCCACAATGTCCTGTATGCGAACAATGCCCGGGGCCGGAACGAACAGGCCATCCTGTCCGCGCTGGCGGGCATCATGGGCACCCTGTCGCGGCTGGCGCAGGACCTGATCCTGTGGAGCATGCCGGAGTTCGGCTACTTCACGCTGCCCTCCGGTTTCTGCACGGGCAGCAGCATCATGCCCCAGAAACGGAACCCCGACGTGCTGGAACTGGTGCGGGCCCGGGCCGCGGCGGTCGCGTCCTCGGCCGCCCTCGTCGGCGAGCTGGTCCGCGCGGCGCCGTCGGGCTACAACCGGGACATCCAGGAAGCCAAGGGCCCGTTCTTGAAGGGCCTCTCGGTCACCCGGGATACGTTGCGGATTCTCGGGCGGCTGGTCGGCGGCATCGAGGTCCACCCGGAGGCGCTGCGGGCGGCCTTCACCCCCGACGTTTTCGCGACAGACCGGGCGTTGGAACTGGTGGCCGGCGGCATGCCGTTCCGGGAGGCCTACCATCACGTCAAGGCCCACCTGGATGAGCTGGGCCGGATGGATCCCGACGCGGCGATCGCGCGGAAAACGCATCTCGGCGCGCCGGCCGGCCTGGATTTCCAGGCCGACCTGGCCCGGTGCCGCGATCTGGCGCGGTTCGCGCAGGACGAGCGGCGGAAACTCGAAAAGGCATTCTCGCGGTTGATGGGCGTGGCATGGCGGCTGTGAAATCCCGGGCCCCGGGCGGCCGGACGGAGTGCGCATGACGGAAGAGCAATCAGGCGAAGAGGCCCCGAAGGAAGAAGTGTTTTCCACCACGATGCGGATCGACATCACCCCGCATCTCAAGGAGCAGCTGGCCTCCTCGTTCGGCCCCGGCCCCGCGCAGACGCGCCGCACCGGCCGCGTGACCATCAAGATCCCCAAGAAGACCGGGGACGCCTCCGACCTCGGCAGCTCCGACTTCCAGGAGATCCTCCAGAACGTCTACGACGCCACGCTGATCACCGACCAGAACGGCCGGATCGCCAGCGTGAACCCGCGGGCCATCCAGTTCTTCCGCGGGGAGCGTGCGGAGATCGTGGGCCGCAACATCGTGGAGCTGATCTCCGGCGCGAGCGAGGACCTGGTTCCCACGATCCGCAAGAACCTCGAGAACGACCGCTATACCCTGATCCAGGCCTATTGCCTCCGGGGCGACGGGACGATCTTTCCCGCCGAGATCTCCGCCAACCACCTCCACCTCTCCGCCCGGGACTACTTGAGTTTCTTCATCCGCGACATCTCGTGGCGCAAGGAGGCCGAGGAGCGCCTGCGCACCGGGTACACCGCCATTCAGAACTCCGGCGACGGCATCGCCATCGCCGACCTCGAGGGGGCCATCAGCTTCTGCAACCCCGCGATGACCGCCCTGTGCGGCGAAGCGGCCACCGAGCACATGATCGGGCGGAACCTGCGGGAGTTCCTCGCGGAGCCGGACAAGGCGGACGAGATCCTGCAGAACGTCAGCGGGCACAACGTCTGGGTCGGCGAGTTGGAGATGCGGCGCGTCGATGGCGCGACGTTCTATGCCCAGGGCTCCGTCGCCCCGAACGTGAACGCCGACGACGAGCTTACCGGCATGGTGCTCTCCGTCCTCGATATCACCAACCTCAAGCAGGCCCAGTACCAGCTCGAATGCTTCGCCCGCGAGCTCCAGGAGAAGAACACCCTGCTCGAGAGCGACCAGATCATGGCACGGGAGATCCAGCAGGCCTTCCTGCCCCGGCAGCATCCCGTCTTTCCGCGCGGCGCGAAGGCCGAGGACAGCATCCTGAAGGTGGGCCACCTCTATCTCCCCAGCGGCGCCGTCGGGGGCGATTTCTTCGACATGCTGGTGCTTTCCGACAGCCAGGCGGGCCTGTTCATCTCCGACGTGGCCGGCCACGGCATGCGCGCCGCCCTCGTCGTAGCGACCATCCGGGGCCTGATGGAGGAACTGGCGCCCATCGCCGGCGATCCCGCCGCGTTCCTGACCCAGCTGAACCGCGCCTATACTGGCATCTTCAGCCAGACGGAACAGCTGACCTTCACGACCGCCTGCTATCTCGTGCTCGACTTGAAGACCGGCCGGATGCAGTACACGACCGCGGGCCATCCGTTTCCGTTCCACTTGCGGCGCAGCGCCGGCACCGTCAGCATGCTGCCCGCCGGGGAAGGCGGCAAGGGGCCCGCCCTCGGCCTCTTCGACACGGCCTCGTACGGGTCCGCCACGGGGATCCTCGAGCCGGGCGACGTCCTGCTGTTCTATACCGACGGGTTGAGCGAGGCGGAGGGCACCAACCGCGAACTCTTCGAGGACCACGAGATGGTGGCCTCGCTGCAGAAGCTGTTGCCGAAGGAGCCCGGGGCGCTGCTGACCGACCTCGTGGCCGCCGCGCGCCAATTCAAGGGCGCGACCGATTTCGAAGACGATGTTTGCCTGCTGGCCGTGGAACTCGCCCGGCTGCTTTCCTGATCCGGAAACCCCGCGCCGCCGGCCGGGGTGGGGTGGGCGAGCCGGGAGTTGAACCCGGACCCCTCACGGGACAGGATCCTAAGTCCTGCGCGTCTGCCAGTTCCGCCACTCGCCCGTTGAATGCCGAATCCTGACGCCGGCCTCGCGCCGGCGTCATCGCTATTCGATGACCTTCAGGTCGCCGCGAACCGGCCTGTTGTTGATGTTGCGCCAGAAGTCCCGGATCGCCTGCTTATCCTCCGGCGTGCTGGAGAAGACGCCCTGGATCTTGAAGCGGTAGTACTTGTCGATGTCCGCGGAATTCAGCATGCCGCCGTAGACCGGCTCGGGGACGTCCTTGTATGTCAGCTTCTGTCCGTCCGCGAGCTTCAGGACCAGCACCTGGTCGGCGGCCGTGTACTTGATGGAGCGGAACATCTCCGACTTCCCGATGCCCCGGCCTTCCGGCTCCGGCTCCTCGGCGGGTGCCGCCGGCGCGGCCTCTTCGGCGCCTTCTGCCGCGGCTTCCACGGCCTCCGTCGCGCCGCCTTCTGCCGCCGCTTCGGCACCCTCTGCCGTGGGGGCGGGCGCCGCCGCCGCTTCCAGTTCCTGCACCTTCTTCGTCGCCGCATCCAGGTCGGTCTTCAGCTTGGCGGCTTCCTGCTGCGCGGCCTGCCTTTCCTGCGCGGCCTTGTCGGCGGCGGCCTTCGCGGTCGTGATTTCGCCGTCCTTGCCGGCCAGCTGCGTCGTGAGTTCGGCGACCTGGGCGGCCTGTTCCTGGGCCTTCTGGATCTGGGCGGCCGCTTCCGACTTGGCGTTCGCGGCTTCCGTGCCCGCGGTCGTCAGCGCGTCCTTCGTGGTCGCGAGTTCCTGGCCCTGTGCCGTGATCGTGTCCTGTACCCGCTGCAGGGCGGCAGGGTCCTTGAGCGACTCGGGCGTCAGATCCGCGATGCCCGCGGCGGACGCCGCCTTGAGGAACGCATCCTTCAGCCCGGCAGCTTCCTTGGCCTGTTGCTGGTTCAGGAACACCAGCCCCCCGCACGCCACCAGCAGGATCAACGCCACCACGCCCGCCACGATGCCCAACATTTTGCCCGAAGCCGCCATACGAGCCTCCTTCCGATTATGGTTCCGTCCCCGAGATGGAATCGAATATCCGGGCCAACATCAACCTTTTTCTGGAAAACGCAATCGGCGCCTTTTTTTGTTGTGGAATGAGCGCGACCTTCTACCTTTCTATGGATAGGAAAGATCATTCGCGACCGAGGGGACGAAAGGAAGCGAGGGGGCGTGTCGTGACGCGTCGGAAAAAGAGCGCGGGCCCGGCCGGACCGGGCGGCGAGGCGGAGCCGCCGATTGCGGCCTGGACGCAGCGCGAACACCCGGAATGGCTGGATGAGCAGGCCTGGGCCGAGTGGCGCGCGTTGTGCGCGCTCGGTCTGTGCCGCCACGCCGTCCAGGAGTCGCTCGCCTCCTTTGCCGGCTTTCACTTCCGCCGCCTGGTGAGCCGCTATGCGTTTCGCGTCAATGCCCCGGGCGAGGCCCGCGCCCTTACGGACCGGGACGGATGGCATCTTTTTGAGACCCACCTGACCGCCCGCCAGACGCGGGAGGGCAAGCGGTACAAGGACTGGCTGTTCGCCCGTGTTCCACCTGATGCGAATTCGCCCATGCAGGCCGTCGCGGGAGGCGCCGTGCTGCTGATGAGGGATGCCGCCCGCGAGTACCTGGCCCGCGAGTTCGCGCCGGCTGGGCAGGTCTCGTTGAGCAGTCCCGTGAATTCCGCGGAGTCCGGCCGCCTGGCGCTGGAAGACCTGTTGCCGGATGCCGCGAGCCCGGCCGACGAAGTGGCGCGCCGCGAGTACGAAGCCCTGGCCCGCGAACACGCGGAGGAATGGTTCGCGGCGCTGGGCGCCCGCGATCGCATGTTGCTCCTGGCGCGGCACATGGGCCTGCCGTTGAACCATCCGGTGGTCGAACAGGCTGCAGGCTGCCGGAAAAGCAAGGCCTGTGCCTCGCTGCGGAACTTCGTGGAGAACCTGGCGGCCGACCTGCGCCGCCAGTTTGCCGACGATCCGGCGGAGTCGGTCCGCCTGCTGGCCACGCTGACTCTCGAGGCGTTGAATCAGCGCATCGATCAATGGGGCCGGCAGGAACCCCGATGCGCCGACCTGTTCTCGCTGGCATCCCGTCATGAAGAAACTACCCCCGGTTAAACAGGCAGCGGCATCCTCCGCCCGCCGGCAGTGGCTGCAGCAGTGGCTGCACGAATGGACGGTGGATCTCGCCCTGCGGGGCGATGGGGAGGAGCCTCCGCCCGATGCGGTGGGCCGTCCGCCCGAGGCCGGGCCGTCCGCCGCGCCTGGGCAGGTGAGGCTGCTGTTTCCCTGTACCGGCCCGGAGGGCGCGCGCTTGTGTTACCTGGCGGTCCTGCGCGAGGTGCGGCCGGGGCATTTCCTCGCGGCTCCGTTCGGCCGTTTCTCCGTGCCGGCCACGCCCGGCGAGTGGCGCACGCCGCGCGCGGAAGCCCCGCTGCGCGTCCTCGAGCTCTGGAACGCCCGCGTCCTGTCCGGCGCGGCGCTGGCCGCCAGTTGGACGGTGGATGAACTTCTGCCGCGGGAGCGGGAGGATGCGCTGGCTGTGTATCAGGCCTGGTACGCGCGTCAGGCCCCGCCCGGCGAGCCGGATATCCGGACGGGCCCGCCCCTGATCCATCCCCTGGATCCGCGACACGAGTACATGGAGGAGGAGTGCGCGTGGATGGACGGAGTCGCGGCGCGTTTTTTTAGCCGTGCGGAGAAAGCGTCCGCCTTTCCCGCTTCGGCCCCGGACGAACTGCCGCTGGCGGCGGAGCCGCGCAAACCCTATCGTGCGCGAAGGCGGAAAAAATAGGAATTCCCGATCCGGAACGGATCTGAAAAACGAGTAGTGGGCTTAACGGAAGACACCGCGTTGTCGGGCCGCGCGGGATTTCCGGCAAAGCGGATTTGGCGCTGGCAATGGGTTGGTCACTACGCGTAATCCTTCCTAATCCCGGCCCTGGCGCGATGATTCGTCCCGGCTTGAATTCGGCATGAACCGCGGCGCGCTGCGGAGAGGAATGTGTCTTGGTCAGACGGGCGGAAAACAAGGCAATGACCAGGCGGAACATTCTTTTCTGCTCGACTCCGAGCCCGCCTGTCCCCGGTCGGCTCGCTGCTCTTTCCTTGTGTTGGCATCGCGCTCTGCGATCTCCGTGGTGAATCATTCGGCTTCGCAGTCCCCGATTCCCAGCGGGCTGCGGTCTTCAGCGCGGGCCGCGTCCGCCTCCAATAGGATGCGGCAAATCTCCGCGCCGTGTACTTTTTTAAAAAAAGCATGGAATGGCTGGAAGCGGCTTCCTTTCTAAGGATGAGGCCGGGCGAGTACGTACCGGCCGCGCAAACAGGTCAACGAAAGAAGGAGGACAGGTCATGGTGGCGATGAACAAGGTATTGCTGATGGGCAACCTGACGCGCGATCCGGAGATACGGAAAACGCCCGGGGGAGCCTCGGTTTTGGACCTCGGGCTCGCGATCAACGAAAGGTACAAGGGCAAGGACGGGAAGGTGGTGGAGAACGTCTGTTTTACGGATGTGGTGGTCTGGGGGCGGCAGGCCGAGTCGTGCGCGCGCTATCTGACCAAGGGCGCGCCCGTGCTTGTGGAGGGGAGCCTTCGCTTCGACCAGTGGAAGACCGAGGACGGTCAGAACCGGTCGAGGTTAAAAGTCCATGCTTTCCACGTGCAATTCCTCGGCGGCAAAGAGCCTGGCGTCGAGGATCCATCCGATGAGGCGGCCGAGCAGGAGCCAGCCAGGGTGGAGCGCAAACCCACCGAACGGGTAGCGGTTCCGCGCGCCGCCGTCCGGTAGGGGCGGATTCAGAAACGCCATGGCCGCGGCGTTATGCCTGACCGCGCCGGGCGGACGCTACGGACCGGCAGGTTGCGTGATGGTGCGGCGACAGCGGCCCTGAGATGGGTGAATAGGCTCCGGTCCGGATTGGCGATGACCGTCACGCGGTCTGCGGGTTAAGCGCCTGGTGCGCGGGCGGCAAGGCCGTCCGCGCGCCGCGCCGACGCGCGAGGCGGCGGGCCCGGCCGCGTGAGGTCGGGCAGGAGCGTCGGTGTTGAAGTGTTCCTGGCCGCGTTTCGCGTCCAATACGGGGATACGACGGGCGTGGCGAGTTTGATTCCGACCTGCATGGCCGGTCACGGTCGCAAGCGGACCGGGGAACTGACTTGGGCGGGGACGTGGCATTTCCACGCAGCGCGCCGGACATGACGCGAGGGTCGATGCGCGCGTTTGCGCCGAGGCGACGCGCGCCATCAACTGAACCGGTCCTCCGGTTGAAGAGTCCATATAATATTGTATCTTTTCCTCTGCACGTTTGGGCGCCAGAAGAAACGGATAAGAAGGGGAAGAAAAACGGGCTGACCATATGCCACGAGAAATTGCAGCGAGTAAAAAAGCCGGCGGCAGGTCCAGAAAACCCGCCAAGGGAGCGAAGCACGTGGCCGCCGGGCGGGGTGGCGCGAAACCAGTGCTCCTTGCGGGAGGCAATCCGCAGATTGCGAAGGCGGATGGGGACGCCCCTGTGCAGGCTTACCTGGCGGCCATGCCGGGCTGGGAAAGCGATGTCGGGCGCCGCCTGGATGCGCTGGTCGTGAGCAACGTGCCGGGTGTTTGCAGGGCCGTGAGGTGGAATTCTCCCTTCTACGGGGTCCAGGGCCGGGGCTGGTTCATGGGATTTCATGTTTTCACTCGCTATATCAAGGTATCCTTCTTCCGGGGAGCGTCGCTGCGGCCCGCTCCATCCGGAGGCACGGGCAAGGACGCGCGCTGGATCGATATCCACGAGAGCGATCTCGACGAGGCGCAGATGGCGAACTGGATCCGGCAAGCGGCCGCCCTGCCCGGCTGGGGCAAGGCCTGACCGCGATTTCCGGGAGGACATGTGAGGTGGGCGGCGCAGGGAACAAGGGGGCAAGAGGGCGGTGTGTAAAAAGAAAGGGAAGAATATGGGCGCGAATGTATATGTCGTGTTTTACAGCACGTATGGGCATGTCTACAAAATGGCCGAGGCGGTCGCGGCCGGCGTCCGGGAAGTGGCGGGAGCGGAGGCGAGGCTTGTTCAGGTTCCCGAACTGATGCCGGAGGCGGCGCTGGTGAAGAGCGGCGCGAAGGCGGCGCGGCAGGCCTTTGCCCATGTGCCGGTCATCCAACCGGATCAACTGGCGGAAGCCGACGCGATTATCTTCGGAACGCCCACGCGGTTCGGCAACATGAGCGCGCAGATGCGCAACTTCCTGGACCAGACGGCCGGTTTGTGGCTGAAAGGCGCCCTGGTCGGCAAGGTCGGGAGTGTGTTCGCCAGCACGGGCACGCAGCATGGCGGCCAGGAGACCACGATCACGAGTTTCCATACCAGTCTGTTCCATCACGGCATGATCGTCGTGGGCGTCCCGTACGCCGAGCAGCGGTTGCTGAACATGCAGGAGATCACGGGCGGCACGCCCTACGGCGCGACCACGCTGGCGGCCGGGGACGGCTCGCGACAGCCAAGCGAAAACGAGCTGGCCATCGCCCGTTTCCAGGGGCGCCACGTGGCGCAGATAGCGTCCCGGCTCCGGGGTTGAGCCCCGCCGCTCCCGGTCAGGCCAGCAGCTCGAGCGCCTCGCGGGCCAGGCGGCCGATCGGCAGCCCCTGCGGGCAGGCCCGTTCTGCCAGCGTGAAGTCGGTTGAGCAAATCGCGTCCCGGATGCCGGGCCCGACGGCGCGCAGGCAGTCGCGGGCCCGCTCCGGGTTGCCGTAATCCCGCGCGTACATCAGCCCTCGCATGAGGTCGGAGATCGGGATGCGGGAGCCCAGGGCCGGTCCGCAAAATCGCTCGCAACCCGCGCAATATCCTTCGCAGGTGGCTTGCGCAAAAAGCGCCAGCCGCGCCCGGTCGGCGCTCGACAAGGCCGTACGATCCATGGCCGCCGCGGAATTTTCCTCCAGATTCCGGGCCACGTGCATCTGCGAGCAGATGCTGGCGATGGCGGGATTCTCCCAGATGGCTTTCAGCTTGGCCTGCGCGGCGGTGAACCCCCGCCCCAGGAACTGGCCCGCCAGGTCGGAGCCGGCGTCGGCGGGCACGGGGCCTCCGCCCTGGGCCTTCATCCCGATCACGCCCAGGCCGGCGGCCCCGCATTGCTCCAGCGCCGCCTGCATATCCGCCGCTTGCAGAAGGCGGAAATTGCAGGCCGACAGGACCGCGTCCAGCCAGCCCAGGGCCGCCGCCTGGCGCAATTGCTGCGCCATGTTCCGGTGCGTGCTGAAGCCGAAGTAACGGATCCGGCCCGACCCCTTGGCGGCCTCCGCCCAGTCTCGGACGTCGTCGGTCAGAGTCTCCACGCCGCGCAGGTCGTGGATCAGATAGAGGTCGATATGGTCCGTGCGCAGCTTCTCCAGCGAGCGCTTCAGCGAGTTGGACAGGCCTTCGGGGTGATGGGCGTCGGTCTTGGTGATGAGAAAGACGTCGCGCCTTGCGGCGGGCTGCTTTTCGAAGAATTGGCCGAACCCCGCCTCGCTTCGGTCGCCGTGGTATCCTTCCGCCGTGTCCCAGCACGTGACGCCCAGTTGCAGCGCGCGGTGCAGGATATGCTGGTTGGCCGGCACGTCGAAAATGCCGCCGAGGCAGAGCGACGATATGTGAACGCCTGTCCGTCCCAGGATCCGGCGCGGAACCGTTCCGCCGCCTTCTCCGGCGGCGGACGCTGGAAGCCCGGCGGATAGAAGCGAGCCGGTGCCCGCCAGCGTCAGGGCCTTCAGAAAGGATCGCCGAGTGATCGAATCGCCTGCCATCGCGGTGACTCCCTAATGGGTGGCACCCACCGTACCCCCCGGCCGGCCGGGACGGTAGGGCGCTACAGCAGAAATCCGCTGCGGGCCTCGCGGCTTTCGCCGTCGGCGGTCACCCGGATGGCCCGGACGGTCGCGAGCGGACACACGCTCTCGCACACGCCGCACCCGATGCACCGCTCCGGATCGACGACCGGCCGCTGGAGCAGCACGAGCAGCTCCGCGACGCTTCCCTTCGGCGGCGGCGATTCCCACGGGTGGTTGGGATCGATGCTCCATTGGGCGGGCCCGCACTCGATGATCCGGCGCGGCTCGGCGTCGAAATCCCCGGCGATGCGGCAATAGAGGTCGTCCGATACGCGGGCCGCGGCGTCGGTCTCCCCCTCGAAAAACAACGTGAGTTCGTCCCCCCGCGCGATTTCACGCCGGCGGCCGGGCAGGGGCTCGAAGATCTCCTGGATGCTGATGGCCTTCGGGCTGACCGGGCAGTTCTCCTCGCATACGATGCAGGGGCGGTTCATGGCCCAGGGCAGGCAGCGGCCCCGGTCGACGAAGGCCGTGCCCATCCGCACGGGGCCGCGCTCGCGGAAGGCGCCGCGCCCGATCTTCTCGTTGAGCGTCAGCGGCCGGATGGCGCCGGTGGGGCAGATCTGGCTGCAGGCCGCGCACCGCAACTGGCAGCCGCCTATTCCCAGGCTGAACTTCGCGACCGGCGTGCCGAATCCTTCCAGGCCGGCTTCGGTGAGCGCCGGGTGGAGAATGTTGGTCGGGCAAATGCGCATGCACTGCCCGCAGCGGAGGCATCGGGTCAGGAATTCGCGTTCGGGTCCGGCGCCCGGCGGGCGGATCCGCCGCGGGTCGCGGCCGCCGGCCAGGCGGCCCAGCGGCGCCACGGCGAAACCGGCCAGCAGGGAGGCGATCACTCCGCGCCGCGTGAGGTCCGGCGCGGCGCGCTCGCCGGAGGCGGAACGCGCCAGCCGGTAGCCGACCAGGTCATCGGGGCAGGCATGCAGGCAGTTCATGCACAGCACGCATTCGTGCGTGCGGATGCGGCCTGCCGGCTGGCAGGCGCCTTCGCAGGCGGCTTCGCACTTCAGGCAGTTCGAGCAGTCGCGCTGTCTCTTCCCGACGCGCCATAGCGCAAAGCGGCCCAGGACGCCGTACAGCGCGCCCAGCGGACACACGTAGCGGCAGTAGAAACGGGGGATCCACAGATTGACCAGCAGGGCGGCAAGAAACAGCCCGCCGATGAGCGCGGCGCCCTGGGCCAGCCGCGCGCCGGTCCAGAGGACATGGATTCCGCGATCGGCGAGCGGCAGGATCACCAGGTTCACCGCGCGATGCATGAAGGAAATCGGGTCGAGCCAGCCCGTCTGCAGGCTGCCGGCGGCGAACTCGCGGATGCTCTCCAGCCGCGCGGATTGCCCGGCCAGGCGCCCGACCGCCGGCGCGAGCAGGCCGCCCGCCGCCGCGGCCAGCAGGAACGCGAGCAGGTAATACTTGATCCGTTGCGCGGGCCGGAAGGCGCGGCGCAGGCACTGCTCCGCGGGCGCGGCGCGGCGCAGGCCCAGCCAGCCGATCGCCTGGTGCAGCGTACCGAACGGACAGACCCACCCGCAGAAGAACCGGCCCAGGATCACCGTCAGCGCGATGACTAGCAAGGACCATTCCAGACCCGCTGGCAGCGATCCCGTGCCGAGGACCACGCCGAGGGCCGTCAGCGGATTCAGTTGCAGGAACCAGTTGACCGGCCACCCGCGGAGCCGCCACCACTCTTCGCCGACCGTCGTGACGAGGCAGAACCACAGGAACAACAGCAGAAAAAAGACCTGGCTGATCCGCCGGACCCACGTGATCTTCATGAAGCCCCTGCCTGGATGCGTACCGGGTTGAGCAGTTCGTAGCTGGCCGTCCCCGCGCCCGCCGCGGCCGCCCGCGCCAGGTGGGGGAGGTCCGACGCTTCGCGGCCGAGCAGCGTGACGCCGAACGCGTCCACCGCGACGGGATCCGTGCCGACGACCAGGGTGTCCGTTGCCTTGAGGTCGGCCAGCGAGCCGCCGGTCGGGCCGTTGCGGATCATCGTCGTCGTCCCGTCCAGGATGACCAGCGTGGGCCGCACGAGCTGCGCGAGTTCGGCGATGAGCGTGTGGATGTCCTGGTGGAACACGCTGCGCCGCCCGCCGAGCAGTCCGTACCAGTTCTTCAGGGTCAGGCTTGCGCCGCTGCGGTAGTGATCCTTGACCGGCGTCAGCCCGATCAGCCGGCGGATGCCCTTGAAGGGGCCCTTGAGGAACGGCCAATGCCGGAGGAGCCGTCCGCCCGGCAGCGTCACCGGCGCGAAATCGTCCTCGCGCGGCACCCACAGCTCCGCGCCGGCGCGCCGCGCCGCCGCGCCAATCCCGGACCATTCAAAACAGGAAGCCTGGTCGTGGATCGGATGGTCCGTGACCACGACGCGCGATGCCCCCGCCCGCAGGCATTGCGCGACGGCCTCGGCCACGAGGTCCGGATGCGTCGTCGCCCCGAGCGTCGCGGGCGAGGCAAAGGCCGCGTTGACCTTCAACAGCACGCCGTCCCCGGGCTTCACGAAGCGGGCCCACCCGCCCAGGGCTTCCATGGCCTTGCGAAGATTCGTCGTGCGGTCCGGCCCGGTGACGATCGCCAGGCGGGGATCGGCGGCCGGTTGCGAGAAGTCCGGCACCGGCCAGTCGTGGACTTCCTCCCGGTCGGCCCGGCCGGTTCTCCAGCCGAGCGCGTGGCCCGCGAGCCCGGTCGCGGCCAGGGCGGCCGCCGCCTTCAGGCCGCGCGCCAGGAACTCGCGGCGCTCCGGATCGAGAGGCGGCCGGCTCACGGCGCGGCCTCCGAAAGCTGCCGGTCCAGCAGCAGGGCCAGTTGCTCCGCGCTCAAGCGATCGCCGGCCTGGTGGACGCCCGCGAAATACGGCCCGCGCGTGAACAGGACCTGCCAGGTGCCGTAAAAATCCAGGACCCGGGCGTCCGGCAGCTCCGGGATCGGCGGCAGCAGCATCGCGCCGTCATCCATGATGAACTGCTGGTAGGCCTGGGCCAGTTTTGCCGCCTCCGCCTCGCTCCCGCGGGCGCAGACGAATCCGGACAACTGAAACTCGCCGATCTGGTAATCCGCCACGAACAGGTCGGTCAGCGGCGCGAAGCCCAACCCGTCCGTACGGTAGAGCCGGGGATGCCCGGCGAGGCGGTGCGCCTCCGGCAGCCGCGCGAGCTCCGGCAGGTCCGCGGGCTCCGCTGGCAAATCCGCCATGACCTGCGCCGCCGCCTTGCGCAGCGCCTCGCGGGCCGACGCGGCGGCCGTGCCCGCGATGATTTCCAGGTAGTACGACCCGTGACAGAAGAAAAGGGCGTTCTCCGCCAGGTAGGCGTACCGCGTGAAATCCCGCGGCTCGGCGTCCTCGCGCTGCTGCTGGCTGAACACCGAGTACGCGGAGCGGGGGGAGCCCATGTCGTACAGGAACGTTTCCACGACGCTGTCCTCGTCGCCGGGGATCCCCAGGCGGCGGCACTCGAGCGATCGAAATCCGGCCGGCAGGTAGAGTTCGGCCCGGCCGTCGATCTTCTCGTAGAGCGTGTCCGGGTCGAAATATTCGGACGGGCCGAGCGCCGTCATGCCCTCGGGCGGGTTCACCCGGGAGGGCCGCGCGGCCGCGGCCGGACGCGGGGCGGGGGGCGGGAGGTAGTCCGGCTTGTCGGCGGAGTACGCGGCCGGGTGCGGGCGGAACTGCTCGAAATAGACGGCCGTGCCCACGCCGGCCAGCGCGGCCAGGATGGCCAGGCCCAGCAGCGTTTCCCCCCAGCCGGTTTTTCTCGCCATGAGTCGAATCTCCGGAACGGGCGCCACTATACGGAAACGCGGGCGCAGGTAAAACAGAGAATGCGCCGCGGGATGGAACGGCCCGGCTCGCGCCTCGAAAGAAGGCTCGCCCGTTTGACTTTTCATCAGTCATGGTGTTTTGTGCCGGCATGAAAAAAGCAGGCTGGCTGGGCTGGGTGGCGATCGTCCTCGCGGGGGCCGGGACCGCGGCGGCGGCGCCCGTGCGCGCACGGCACAGCGAGGCCGAACTGACGGCGGAGCAGGCCGCCATCCGGGCCGGCGAAACCGTGTGGCTGGCGCTGGCCATCCGCCTCGATCCCGGCTGGCACACCTACTGGCTCAATCCCGGCGACTCCGGCATGGCGCCGAGGCTCGCGTGGAGCCTGCCGGAAGGTTTTTCGGCGGGCGCGCTGGCGGCGCCGCCCCCGGCGCGCTTCGAGTCCGAGGGGCTGGTCAGCCTGGGCTACGGGGAACGCGTGGTCTTTCTCGTTCCGATCACCGCCCCCGCGGGTTGGGGCGGCGGGCCGGCGACCGTCGGACTGAAGGCCACGTGGCTCGTTTGCAGCGACCTCTGCCTGCCCGAGTCCGCGACCTTCTCGCTGGAGCTCAACGGCGCGGCCGCCGCGGCGCCCGAAGGGCTGTTCGCCGAGGCCCGGGCGCGCTTGCCGCTCCCGCCCGACGGCTGGACGCTCCGGGCGTTGCGCCGCGGCCGCGAAGTGCACGTCAGCGTGGAGCCGCCAGCCGGCTCCGGCGCGGAGTCGCCCATGGTCTTTTTCCCCGCGCGGGCCGACGAATTCACCTATGACACGGCCACCGTGCCGCAGCAAGGCCCCGCGCTCCGGCTGCAGATTTCCCCGCTGGCCGAGACCTTCCCCGAAAAACTGATGGGCGTGCTGGTCGCGCATGGCACGGCTCTTGCTCTGGATATACCCATTGAAACCCCGGTCGAAGCGGAAGGAGTCGTGCCATGAAAGGTTGCGCGCGCACGGCGGTGATCCTGATGGTCGTAGGGTTGGCGCTGATCGTGTGGGCCGAGATCAGCCCGGATGGCGCCGCCCCGGACTTCACCTTGCCGGGCATCGACGGCGTCCCGCACTCGCTGTCGTCGGCCCGCGGGAAGTACGTCGTGCTCGAATGGTTCAACTACGACTGCCCCTTCGTGCGCAAGCACTACGGCGGCGGGAACATGCAGGCGCTGCAGAAAAAGTACACCGAGGCGGGCGCGGTCTGGTTTTCCATCTGTTCCTCGGCCCCCGGCAAGCAGGGCCACTATCCCGCCGAAAAAATGGCGGAACTGGCGAAGCAGCGGAACGTGGCGTCCACCGCCGTGCTGCTGGACCCGGACGGCCGGGTCGGCCGGCTCTACGGGGCCAAGACGACGCCGCACATTTTCATAATTGATCCGGAGGGGAAGCTGATCTACCAGGGCGCCGTGGACAGCGTGCCCTCGGCTGATCCGGCGGACATCACCAGCGCGGTCAACTACGTCCGGGCCGCGCTCGACGCCGCGCTCGCGGGCCAGCCGGTGGAAAAGAAAGTCACCGCGCCGTACGGCTGCTCCGTGAAGTACTAGCCCGGCCCGCCGGTTTTCCAATGTTTGGAAAAAACGCGGCCGAATTTTCCAAACATTGGAAAAATAGCTTCCTTTTTTCCAAACATTGGAAAAAAACGGCCCTGATTTTCCAATGCTTGGAAAACCGCTGTCCGCGCTCGCCGGTCCGGACTACCGGGTTCCCTCGATCACGATCAGCGTGATCTCCGGCCGCGCGAGCAGCCGCATCGGCGGCCCCCAGGTGCCCGCGCCGCGGTTGACGTACAGCCAGCGGCCGGGCGCGACTTCGTGCAGGCCGCGCCGCAGCGGGTAGATCGGTTTCAGGAGCCACTCGAAGGGGAACATCTGGCCCCCGTGCGTGTGGCCGGACAGTTGCAGGTCGAACCAGGCCTTCTCCGGGCGGCTGACGAGGGGCTGGTGCTTGAGCAGCACGACGAACCGGTCCGCCGGCCGCGCCGCCGCCAGCAGACGCTCGCTGATGAAATAGGGCTGGTGCGTGAACGAGCCGGCGGGATCGTCCACGCCCGCCAGCCATAGCCCGGGCAGCGGTTCCGCGGCGGCGCCGCGCAGGAGCGTGAAGCCGGCGGCCTGGTGAAAGGCCAGGGCCTCGGACACGCCGGCGAAATACTCGTGGTTGCCGAGCACGGCGTAGCGTCCGCCCGGGGCGGCCAGCCGGCGCAGCGGTCCGGCCTTGTCCCGGAGCTGGGCGGCCGGCGCGTCGATCAGGTCGCCGGTGCTCACGATCAGGTCCGGCTTCAGCGCGTGGACGGCGGAGACGACGGTATCGACCAGCCAGCCGCCGCGCCGCGCCGTGAGGTGCAGGTCGGAGATCTGCGCGACCCGGTATGTCGTGCCGGCCGGCAGGCGGTCCGAGCGCAGCACGATGGTTTCGACGCGCAGCCAGCGGGCCTCCGCCAGTCCCCAGGCCATGGCCGCGGCCGCGACGATCCCCGCGATCCCGACCGTTCCGCGGGGCGAGACGCGCCGGCGCGCCGCCCGCGCCGAGAAGAGCGAGGCGAGGCGGACCAGCAGGTTCCACGCATCCAGCAGCAGGCCGACGGAGAAGAACCAGAACACAATGGCGATCCAGGTATAGCCCGCGGCGCCGGCGAGTTCGGCCAGGAGCGGGTGCCCGCGGTTCCCGAACCAGCGCGCCAGGAACGGCGCGGCAAACAGGCCGGTGAAGACGATCAGGAGCCAGGCCGTGAACAGCCGGAGCCGCGGGAAGGCCCGGACCAGCTTGATCCCCATGTACGCATGCATCGCGGCGTAGGACAGCAGCACGATGGGGAAGATGAGCAGCATGATCATGACGCGCTCACCATACGGGCCTGCCGTCACGGGCGCAAGCGCCGGGCGGGCGCTCCGCGCGTGGCGCGCCCGTCGGCTCCCCTTTGAATCGCAACAATATTCTTCACGGGTGTGAAGAGTATTGTTACGCAATAAAACGTAAAATAAACGTGGAATGGGTTCCTGCGGTTTCCTTTCTATGGGTGAGGGAAGCGGCGGAGCGGATACCCGGGGGGGGCAATTGGAGATTAGAGATGGAGGCCTGTTTCTGGTAGATAAGCCGTGTGAAAAGGCGGTGGTCGGAAGCGGGCGGCCGTTGCCTGCAGGCGGCGAATTCACCGGACGCCTCCCTCGGGCGGCGTCGGAACCAGCGCGGCGTGGCGGATGAATGGAAGCGACCGCGGGCGGGATGCGCGTGGCGTGGGGGCGATCGCGAGTACGCTGCATGAATCAGGACATAAACGAAGCCGGGGATGAGGTGCTGCGGGCCTTCATTGCCCTGGAGATCTCTGACGAGGTCCGGGCGGCGTTGGATCGCCTGCAGCGGGATCTCATGAGGGGCGAGGCGCGGGTGGGATGGGTGACGCCGGCGCGGATTCATCTGACCCTGGCGTTTCTCGGCGACATCTTTGCCGCGCAGCTTCCCGGTCTGGCGGACGCGCTGGATGCCGTGGCGGAGGGGTGTCCGCCGTTCGCCTTCGACGTGGCCGGGACGGGCGCGTTCGGCCCGCCGAAATCGCCGCGGGTGGTCTGGGCCGGGGTCGAGGAGCCGACGGGGGCGCTGGTCCGGTTGCAGGCCGCGGCGGCCGTGGCGGTGACGGGGCTGGGCTTCCGGATCGAGGAGCGCGCCTTTCATCCGCACCTGACGTTGGGCCGGGTGCGGGACCGGCGCGGCGCGGCCGATTTGACTTCGCGGCTGGAGTCCTTTAGAACTCTGCGGTGCGGCAGGGTGGAGGTCCGGCGCGTTCTGCTGCTGCAAAGCGTTTTGAGTTCCCAGGGAGCCGAGTACCGGGTGCGTCATTCGTCCGAATTGAAAGGAGCATGAGAGCATGGCAGCGAAATCCAGTCAGGCGGCGAGCGCGGAGAAAAGCATGCCGGCGGCGTTGAGCGCCGTCCTGGCCCAGATCCAGAAGGAATTCGGCGAGGGCGCGATCATGCGCCTCGGCAAGGAGGAGGCGCACGTCCAGGTGCCCTCGATCTCCACGGGCGCCCTGACGCTGGACCTGGCCCTCGGCATCGGCGGCGTGCCGCGCGGGCGCATCATCGAGATCTTCGGCCCCGAGTCCTCGGGCAAGACCACGCTGGTCCTGCACATCATCGCCAACGCCCAGAAGAACGGCGGCGTAGCGGCGTTCATCGACGCGGAACACGCCCTCGACCCGGCCTATGCCCGCAAGATCGGCGTCAACCTCGACGACCTGCTGGTCTCCCAGCCGGACTCCGGCGAGGAGGCTCTGACGATCGCCGACCAGCTCGTCCGCAGCAATTCCGTGGACGTGGTGGTGATCGACTCCGTTGCCGCGCTCGCGCCGCGCGCGGAGCTCGAGGGCGCCATGGGCGATTCACACGTCGGCCTGCAGGCGCGCCTGATGTCCCAGGCGATGCGCAAGCTCACCGGCATCCTGAACAAGTCCAAGACCTGCTGCATCTTCACCAACCAGATCCGCGAGAAGATCGGCGTCATGTTCGGCAACCCGGAAACGACGCCCGGCGGCCGGGCTTTGAAATTCTACGCCTCGGTGCGCATCGACATCCGCCGGCTGGCGACGATGAAGGATCCCGCGGGCCGGGCCATCGGCAACCGGACCAAGGCCAAGGTGGTGAAGAACAAGATGGCCGCGCCGTTCGTGGAGGCGGAATTCGACATCCTGTATGCCGAGGGCATCTCGCGCACGGGCGCCGTTCTGGACGCCGCGCTGCAGTATGGCCTGATCGACAAGCGCGGCACCTGGCTGTCGTTCGAGAACCAGCAGCTTGGCCAGGGCCGCGACGCGGCGCGGGACAACCTGAAGAACGATCCCGAGATGGAGAAAAAGCTCACGGAAGCGGTCCGGGCCAAAGTCAAGGAAGGCCATGTGGCGGCGACCGGCAAGGAAGCGGCCAAGGCCTGACGCCAGGCGTCGGGTCGTGTGCGCGGCCGCCGGGGCGGCGCTGCTGCTGGCGGGCGGCGCGTCGGGGCAGGCCGTGTCGGAGCGGGAGCTGGTCCGCCGCCTCGTCAAGGACGCCTACGACCGGCAGGCGGCGGCGCCGTCGGACGAGCGCGGCTACGTGGCCCGGCCGGAAGACAACCTGGTTCCGGGCGTGAGGCTGGAGCAATTCCGCGCGGACCTGGAAAAGGGCGCGGGGCATGAACTCGCGGGCAAGTTCTGCGCGGTCCATTCATCCTCCGCGCTGGCCGTGAACACCTTCGCGCCGTTCAAGGATCGCCCCGCGGACCTTGTGCTGCTCGGGCGGTCCGGTTTTGACCCGCCGGTATTTGAGAAACCACTTCCGACCGGCCTGCACGGGACCCCGCCGACGCTGGACGTGTTCCTGCGGCGCGGCAATGAGGTGATCACGGTCGAGTCGAAGTTCCTGGAGTATTTCGCGCCGAAGGAGGCCAAGTTCTCCGCCAGCTACAACCGTGTTAATCTTCCCTGGGCCGAGGATTGCTGGTGGCGGGTCCTGGAAGAGGCGAAGGCGGCGGGCCCGCGGAATCTCGACGTGGCCCAACTGGTCAAACACTACTTTGGAATCAGCCGCCTTCTGGCCCGGGGCGATGAGAAGGGGTGGAAGCCAGCGCGAGCGACTTTACTTTATCTGTACTGGGAGCCCGCGAACGCGGCGGATTTGGCCGTCTGCCTTCAGCATCGCAAGGAAATCGAAGAACTGGCGGCGCGGGCGGCAAACTCCAAGGTCATCTTCCGCGCGATGAGTTATCCCGACTTGTGGAGGGAATGGTCTGCCCTGCCGGCGCTGTCGAAGCACACGGAAAGCCTGCAACGCAGATATCGTGTGGTCGTGCCGTAAAAAGACTGGACAAGCCATCTCTTGGAAGAAATACTGCGCGCGGAGGATGGCTTATGCTTCGGGAGGAGCAAGCCGTTAACGTGACAAAACCGCGCCGGGAAAGGCGCTGGGTTTCTGCGCTTTCCGCTTTTCTGCTGTTCTGCTTTCTTCCCATCCCCCTTGCGTCAGGTTCCGGCGGGCGGGTGCCGATTTATAACGCGGATCTTCCCCTCACGATCACCAACTCGGGCAGCTACGTCCTGGCGGAAGATGCCGGATCTGTTTCATCCGTAAGCATTCAGATCACCGTGGATGCCGATGACGTCGTTCTGGATCTGAACCACAGCATGCTCACCGGCAGCGGTTTCGCGGCGGACTATTGCGTGGTGCAGTCCGCCGGTCGAAACAACTTGACCATCAAGAACGGGCGGATTTCAGGGTCGCTCAATATCCCCGGCGCCTTCAATCGCTGCGAAGATCTTTTTATCAGAGATGGCAGGCGGAACGCGATCAACACGGGGCCCGGCAGCCTGATCGCGAGATGTACGCTGGCAGGCAACTTTATTACGGCGTTGGGAATTGGGCTCATCTGCGCCGATGCAGGTTCGATCATCCGGGATTGCATGATGTCCAACAACATGGGCGGTGATGAACTCGCCGGGATTCGCGCGGGGGATGGCAGCCTGATCGAACGCTGCGTGATCAGTGAACAGTCGGGCGGGCGAGTCTATGGGGTGATCGCGGGGACGGGAGCGATCCTCGACGGCGTGGTAATTCGCGATCTACTCGGTAGCGCGGCGACCAATAACACTGCGGTGGTTGCCGGCAATGGGGCATTGCTGACCGGCTGCACACTGGCCGGGAATGTGGACCTCGGCACGGGATCCGTCGTCGCGGATTGCCTGTTCACCGGAATGGACACGGTCCATTCCTATCAGGCCAGTGTGGGGCACGGCTCGGTCGTGGTGGATAATGTCTTCTCCGGCCAGGTGGCGGGGACGGACGCGGTCAACATCAACAGCGGCTCCCTGGCGGTCAACAACCGGTTGAGCCAGTACCGCCTGCAGGCCGACAACGGGAGCCTCATCGCCCAGAACTGGGCCGATGTCCCCGTTTTCCTTAAGTACGACTGCTATGTGTATGACAATTTCCTCGGGCGCGGGATTTCGGAAACAGGCGGCTGGAATCGAATCGAGGGCAACTATCTGGACCGCACCTCGCTGCACGGAACCAATGTCTGCATTAATTCTTTCGGCCAGCGCAACCTGATCGTGAAGAATTTCTTTGCGGAGGATGAGGACCACGTCATCTCGGGCGGGGCGAACGACCATATCGCGGCCAGCATCATACCGCCGGGGAACACCTTCACGACCAACCGCCCTTGGGGGAATGTGGTGCGACTCGAATAACATATGAGCCTGCGTTTCCAGAAGTGGATGCTGATGACCGCCCTGGCGGGGGCCACGGCCGTGGCGACCCGGGCCGGGCCGGGCGATGTGCAGATTAACACCTTGCCCGACATCATTGTCGAGCCCGGCCGGTACATGGTGACCCGGAATCTTTTCCTGCCGGCGGGGATCGTGGGCACCGGCATCCAGGTGCGAGCTACCGGTGTTACGATTGACCTGAACGGCTTTACCCTCGATGGCAGCAATGTCGCCTGCGGGATTGTTCAGGACGCAGATACTGATGACTTGACCGTGCTCAACGGGTACATCAGGAGCTGCGCGCAGGCCGTTCAGGCGCCGGGCGCCGGCAATCGTTTCAAGGATCTTGGGATCACGGCTTGCTCCAAGGGAATCACCGCCGGAAACTCGGCCGTGGTCGAGGGCTGTATCTTCGGGCAGAATTCGTCGGCGGACCTGTCCCTGATCACCGTGGGCGAGGGCAGCCGGGTCAGCGAATGCCTGATGGGCATCAATTCCGGTTCCACCGCCTTCGAAGGGATCGAGTGCGGCGAGGGGTCGGAGGTCCGGCGCATCCTGTTTACGCCAACTCACTTCAGGGGACGCCGTCGTATCTGGTTCGCGGCGCGGACCTGGTGGAACAGGTGCTGGCCCATGATAATAGTTTCCTGAAACAGGGCATCGTCAGTGCCATGACGATTCGGGATTGCGTCATTACCGAAACGGCGGCGCAGGATGATAGCGGGTTGTTCAGTGACGGCGAGACGGCGGAGCGTTGCGTGGTGTATGGCAACCGGTCCGGCCAGGCGGGCGGATCCTCTCCCGTCGGCTTCTGGGATGTCCGGAAGGTCCTGGACAGCGTGGCGGCGAATCGCACCAGCAGCGACATGCTCTCGGGGGATGGATTCAACAACTGCGACACCCTGGGCTGCGTGGCGTACGCGCACGCCGGGGACGGCTTCCAAGGCAGCGTGTTCCAGTACTCCGTGGCGTTCACGAATGTCAAAGTCGGGTTCTATCTCGGCGCCAACGTGAGCGCGCAGAATTGCCTCGCCGTGGCCAATGAATCGGGCTTCGTGGACCAGAACTTGGTCAGTTCCCTGCGAGTGGTGGATAATCATGCGGCGCGCAACCCGGCCGTCGGATTCTGGCTGCAGCGGCCGGGCGTGATTGCGGTGGACAACAGCGCGCAGGGCAACTTCACGATCGGCGGGTCCGCCAAGGGCGGCGCCGGCATCGTGCTGACCGGCGGGACGACCATCAACACGAACAACGCGTGGGCGAATTTCTCGTGGTAGAGTAAGGATGCAAAGACGACGAACAGAAACGGAGCGAGGAGGGCGGCTGGGGTTCGGCCTCGCGTTGCTCATGTTGGGCGCGGCGGTCGAGGGAGCCCGCGCCGCCGACGGCCGTTTCGAAATCTCGCAATCCCACGTTCCGTACACCATCTCGCGTCCCGGCAGTTATGTCGTGACCGAGGATTTGGACAGCCCGAGCGGCGACGCGCCGGTGATTTTCATCGCGACCAATTATGTGACGCTGGACCTGAACGGCCACCGGTTGCAGCAGGCATACGACCATGCCATCATCCAATCCTCCGGCGGTTGTTCCTATATCACGGTCCGACACGGCCGGTTGCTCCATGTCAACAACCTGGCCCGGGCGCTGGAATTGAACAGCCTTTTCAACCGCGTGGAGGACGTGGAGATTTGCGGATTCAATGAAACGGGGCTGTTCAGCGCGGATTACACGCTTCTGAAGAGGTGCCGCGTAGTCGGCGGCGAGGGCTTTAACGGAATCAACAGCGGGCAGGGGAGCATGGTCCTGGCCTGTGAAGCCGCCGGAAACACCGCGTACCTGCACGGGACCGGAATCAGCGGCGATCATGGCTTTCTCGTGGTGGACAGCATCGTGAGCGGCTGGCGCGGGACGGGGATAGGATCGTTCATCGGCTTCTGGGGCGACACGGGGTACTTGTGCGTCAACAATGTGGTGAGCGACAACCAACTGGATGCGCTGACCGTCGAGGCCTTCCGGCTGGGCAGCGGCGGGTTGGTCGCGGGTTGTACGGCGCAGGGGAATCAGGATGCGCTAACCAATGCCGCCGGGATTCTCGCTCGAGACGGCGTGGTGGTGGCCGACTGCTCCATCGAAGGGCGCAACTACCCCGGGATCACGACATCCAACGGAACCATCGTGGCGCGCAACGCGTTGAAGGGGCCGAACTGCGACCTGAAGACGGGCCAGGGAAGCGTTGTCCGGGGGAATACCCTGCACGAGGGCGGCATCAACGTACAGGAGGGGTGTCTCGTGGCCGGGAATTCCGTCTGGCGCGATGTCTATATGAACCCGCTCCTCCTTCTCGCCGGCGCCGGCTACGCGCTGGAGAATAACCTGTGGGGCTGGGACACGCCAGGGATTCAGATGGTGGGCAAGAACAGCCGGGCGGATCGGAACAATATCAGCACGGTCACGGACATCCGCGTGGACCTCGGGTCAAGCAATCTGATCGTGCGCAACCGTTTCAACGCCATGACGATCATCGCGTCCAATGACTTTGTCGGCGCGACGCTGGTGGGGAGCGAGGGAATGTCGGCGAATTTACCGTGGGCGAATATAGACTGGTAACGTGAAAGCTTTCAGAACAATACGGCTGGCCCTGCTCATGATCGGGCTGCTCTCCGGCGGCGCCCGGGCGGCGGCCCTTTCCACGCAGGAGGGCGTGCGCGAAATCAGCCAAGCCACCGTCATCACCAGTCCGGGCGCGTACCTGGTCACCCGGGATTTGCTGGTGCTCGGCGGAAGCGCCATCACCATTCAAGCGGATGATGTGACCCTGGATCTGAACGGACACCGGATCCAGTCGGTGCCGGTTTTTGGCACCTACGACGCGGCGATCCGCCAGCAGGACTGGTTTGCGAATCTTTCGGTGTTCAACGGCACCGTGATCGGCGGGGCCGGGGCGGGTATCTGGGCCACCGGCCGGAACAGCCGCGTGGAAAACGTGACCGTCCGGGGCAGTCAGAAGGGCGGGATTCTCCTGGGCGACATGGCCGTGGTGGAGAACTGCATCGTGGTATCCAATGACTTAGGTTTGACCGGCACCAATCTGATTTGCGGAGGGGCGGGCAGCCGCGTGGCCGGGTCCATCCTGATAGGGAATACCGGCGCCCGCCTCGTGGGCATCCGGGGCGGGCAGGGTTGTATCGTGGACGGCTGCATCCTCCGCGGCAATTTGGCCTCGTACTATTTCAACGGTGTGGAGCTGGCACGGGGCGGCGTGGTCCGCAGCGTCAGCATCAGCGACAATTACTGCGCCTCCAGTTTTAGCGGCGTGGTCGCCGATGGAACGATCGAACGCTGCGCGGTGGTTCGGAACATAAAGGATATGGACGGTGGCAGCCTGGCGGGTATAGACGCCGGGGTCAACGGGGTGGTCCGCCGCTGTATCGTCAAGGAAAACACCGCGTATAGCGGCGAGGCCTATGCCTACTTCCACCGGGGTCACGGCGGTCTCTTCGACTGCGTGGCCTTCAGTAATGTCGCGGTCGGCGCCTCGGCGTATGGATTCTGCCTGTCCACCAACAATACCGTGGCGAGCCGCTGCGCCGCGACCGCCAACGGTTCGCGAGGATTCTACGGACCGATAGGTTGCATCATCAAACAAAGCGTGGCGAAGTGGAACGGGTGGTACGGAATAGACGTGGGGGCCTGGTCTTCCGTGGAGCGTTGCCTGGTGGACAATACGGGAGACGCCACGGACACGCGAACCGGCATTGCGGCCAACAACGGCAATGTCCGGGTGGAAAACAACCACGTGCTGGACAGCGGGAGGGGAATCGGCTGCTTTGGAGGAGTCAACTTCCTCTCCGGGAACAGCGCCGTCAACACTACGAACTACGTCAACACGACGGGCCAAAGCTGCGGCGCCATCACGAATCAACCGGGCGCCAACTTCATATCGTACAACCCGTGGCAGAACTTCGGCCTATGAAACATTTTCTCCAGAGTGGCGCGGGCGTCTCGCCCGTACGTTCACGGGCCGGAGTCCCGTGCCACATGGCACTTCAAGCCGCACTATGTATGGTGTTGTTTTTGTTGGGGCCGGCCGCCTGGGGCGCCGGGTTGGGGAGCAATGAAGTTCGGCTGGTGGTGGATTCCGCGGCCCGCGTCGGCTCCATGGACTGCTCTGATGAAACCATCGTCAGCATTGGTCCGGGCGCCATGGGAACCCTGCCGTCACTCCAGTTGCCCGGCAACGGTCGGGCGGCCGTGGATGCGATGGCCGCCGCCGGCAAGTATATCATTTTTTCCTGCGACGTGGACGTCCGGATCAACGGCATCCGCTACGCCGACGAGGATCTCATCCTGTTTGATCCGACCACCACCAATTATTCCATGTTCTTCCAGGGGGCCTCCTATGGCCTGCCGGAGGCGTGCGATATGGACGCCGTGGCCGTGTCGGACAACTTCGATGTGGAGGGTTCGGACGGCTTTGTTTTCCTGTCCACGGATATAGATGTGCCCGAGTGGAATATCACCGATGACGATGTCCTGATCTGGTGGCGCATCGGAGCCCCGGCCAAGCAGTTGGACGGCCGGACTCAGTTGGGCATCCCCGAAAGGGCCAACCTCGACGCCCTTCATTACATCAGTCCCTATCTGTATTATTCCCTGGACACGTATGAGACGATTGGCCCGGCCACGGCCCGGGACCGTGACGCATTCGCCTGGGACGGCAGCAATTTCTCGGCCGTCAAGTTTGAGCAGATCGAGCCGCAGGCCAACTTGGCGGCGCTGGATTATCCAATGGACCGGGACCATGATTGGCTGACGGATTTCGAGGAAGCCTCGGGCATTGACGAGGGGGCCACGACGGTGCCCGGCACCACCGTGCCGCTGAATCCCAACGGGCATAAGACCAAGCCGGACGTGGCGGACAGTGACGGCGACGGCGTGCCCGACGGCGAGGAAGCCGCCGCCGGGACCAATCCGAATGACCTTAACGACTATTTGCAGTTGACGACCATGCAGGAAGTGTCGAGCAACCAGTTGGTGTCCTGGGCATCGGTGGCGGGCCGGTATTACGATCTGGAGGCGATTACCAATTGGTTCCTGGGCCATCCCTCCGTGGTAGCCGACGATGTCCAGGCCAGTGGTGCCACGACCACTCGCACCAATGTGGGCGCACAATCCATCCTCTTTTACCGCGTGCGCCTGGAACCGCGATAAAAAAGGAGAAGTTCATGAGGCGAGCCTTCGCTGTGAGTGCCTTGTTCATCACCCTGCTGGCCCTGGCCGGCTGCGCGGCGGGCGACGCGCGTTTCGAGGCCGCGCCAGCGGGCTTCTGGGCCGGGTTGTGGCATGGGCTGATCTGCTGCATCACGTTCATTGTCAGCCTGTTCAAAGACAACGTCCACGTCTACGAGGTCCGCAACGCCGGGCACCTATACGACCTCGGGTTTGTGCTTGGCGCGGCCATCGCCTTCGGCGGCTGCGGCGGCTCGGGCTCCTGCAAGTGGCGCAAGTCGCCCCGGGAAAAGGAATGGGAGGATCTCGGCGCGCGCGTGGAAGTCAAGGTGCGCAAGGGCATCCGCGAGTGGCTCGACGAGTCCGGGAAGAAGGATGCCGAGTGGGAGGAGATCGGCCGGAAGGTTGAGGAGAAGATCAAGCGCGAGCTGCGGAATTGGGCGGACCAATAGGGTTTTTGTTCATGCCGGGATGCGCAGGCTGAACACGCTCCCTTGCCCGGGGATGCTTTCGACCGACACGTTCCCGCCGTGCGCCTGGGCGATGTGTTTAACGATGGCCAGGCCCAGCCCAGTGCCGCCCATCTGCCGGCTGCGCGCCTTGTCCACCCGGTAAAACCGCTCGAAAAGCCGCGGCAGGTGCTCGGGCGGGATCCCCGGCCCCCGGTCGCGAACGCGGATGACCACGTCGGCGCCCTCGCGCCCGGCTTCCACGCGGACGGGAGAGCCCGACGGACTGTACTTGATCGCGTTGTCGAGCAGGTTGATCACGGCTTGCTCCAGCAGCGGGGTGTTGAAGCGGGCCCGCAGCCCGGGCGCGCCGTCCAGTTCCACGGCCATCTGCCGGGCGTCCGCCTTGTACTGGCAGCATTCCACGGCGGAGCGCAGCACCGGAGAGACTTCCTGCTCCTCCAGCCGGATGACCTGCTGATCGGCCTCCTCTTCGATGCGCGACAGCTGCAGAAGGTCCTCGATGATGGCGTTGAGCCGGTCGGCCTGCCGGGCCATGATGCCGAGGAAGCGTCGCGCCTCCTCCTCGCTCTTCAACGCGCCGTCCTGCAGGGTCTCGATGAAGCCCTTGATCGAGGTGATCGGCGTTTTCAGTTCGTGGGATACGTTGGCGACGAAATCGCGGCGGACGCTCTCCAGCCGGCGGAGTCGGGTGACGTCGTGGAACACCACCAGCGCCCCGATGCCCTCGCCCTGGGCGTCCCGCAGGCGGCTGGCGCGCACGCGCAGGTGCCGCTCGCGGCCGTTGAAGACCGTGATATCGTCCTCCGCGGGTTCGCCCCGCGCGACGGCATCCGCGACCAACTGGTGGAGGGCGGGGTTCCGGACCAGTTCCTGGAGCAGGCGGTTCCGCGCCTTGTCGGGCGGGATGTCGAAGAGCCGCGCCGCCGCCTCGTTCAACCGCAGGATTCGGCCCCCGTTGTCCAGCGCCACCACGCCTTCGACCATGCTGACGAATACCGCCTCCTGCTGGTCGCGCTGCTGCTCCAGCAGGCGGATCTGTTCCGCCAGGTGGGCGGCCATGCCGTTGAAGGCCGCCGCCAGTTGCCCCGGCGGGTCGCCGTCCCGGGGGACCATGCGCGCGTCCAGGTCGCCGCCGGCCCACCGCTCGAACGCCAGCCGGGCCTCGGCCAGGGCACGGGCCAACCGGCGCTGCCGGTGATGCAAGGCGAGCAATCCTCCCAGCAGCAGGAGATTCAACAGGCCCAGCATGACCGCGAGAAGGAGCATGATGCCTCTATTCCCTGAACCGGTATCCCACGCCGCGCACGGTCTCGATGTAGTCGCCCGCGGCGCCGAGCTTCTTGCGGAGGCCGACCACCTGGACGTCCACCGAGCGCTCGGTCACGGGGTAGTCCGGCCCGCGGACGGCGTCCACGATCTGCTGACGGGTCAAGACCCAGCCGGGCCGGCGCGCCAGCACCTGGAGGAGACGGAATTCAGTGAACGACAGCTCGATCGTCTTGTTCTTCAGCTTCACCTCGTGGCGGCCCGGATGGATGGTAAGGTCGCGGAGGTGAACGGGCGCGTCCCGGTCGTCCTCGGCAGCGTTGCGGCGGCGAAGGACGGCGCGCAACCGCGCCAGCAGCACGCGGGGGCTGAACGGCTTGGTCAGGTAGTCGTCGGCGCCCAGCTCCAGGCCTGCAACCACGTCGGCTTCCTCGCCGCGCGCCGTGACCATGATCACCGGGATTCCGCGGGTGGACGGGGCGCCCTTGATCAGCTTGCAGAATTCCAGGCCGTTCATGCCGGGAAGCATGAGATCCAGCAGGATCACCGCCGGCGGCGCGGCCTTGATCCGTTTGAACGCGTCCTCGCTGCTGGGGACGACGGTGACATGGAAGCCGTCCTTGGCGAGGTTGTACCGGATCAGTTCCTGGATGTCTTCTTCGTCTTCCACCACCAGCACGTGTTCCCGGGCCATGAATGAGACTCCTTTTTGCCCCCCGACACTCTCCGCCCACCATGTTAGGCGACGGTGAGCGCGACGCAAAACCTTTGTTCAATCCGCGTGCTTCATGACCGCGTAGGCGGCCAACGCCCGGTCGCGGGCCTCGCCATGATCCACGATGGGCAAGGGATAGGTTTGTCCCAGGACAATCCCGGCGGCCTGGAGGACGAGCGGCTCCGCCTCCCAGGGCTGGAAGAGCCACGGGGCGGGAAGGGCCTTGAGTTCGGGCACCCAGCGGCGGATGTATTCGCCCTCCGGGTCGAATTTCGCGGCCTGGAGCACGGGGTTGAAGATCCGGAAATAAGGCGCCGCGTCCGCCCCGCAACCGGCGGACCACTGCCAGCCCAGCGTGTTGTTGGCCAGGTCCGCGTCCACCAGCGTGTCCCAGAACCAGCGCGCGCCCTCCTGCCAGGGCAGGAGAAGGTCCTTGACGAGGAACGAGGCGGCGATCATCCGGACGCGGTTGTGCATCCATCCCGTCCGCCAGAGCTGGCGCATCCCGGCGTCGACGATGGGATAGCCGGTTCGTCCCTGCTGCCACGCCTTCAACCGCTGCGGGTCGCGGCGCCAGGGCAGCCGGTCGAATTCCGGATGCAGCGGGCGGTCCGGCGTATTCGGGAAGTGCTCCAGCAGGTGATGCGCAAACTCGCGCCATCCCAGCTCCCGCCGATACACGAGAGAAGCTTTCCGGCAGGAGGGGGAGGCGGCAGCCGTCTCGATGGCCCGCCACACCTGCCGGACGCTGATCTCCCCGAAATGCAAATGGGGGGAGAGGAGAGACGTTCCAGGCCGATCCGGCCGGTCGCGGCCCGCATCGTAGGTTTCGAGGGCCTCCCGCACGAATCGGCGGAGCGCCCGGCGGGCGCCGGCCTCGCCGGGCCGCCAGGTCTCGAGAAAACCCGCCGCCCAGTCCACGCTTGGAAGCAGGCCCAACGATTCCAGTTCAACCGAGGAAGGGAACCCGCGGGGGCGGGGGAGAACCGGGGGCGCCGGTTCGGGAAGCCCGGGCGCGAGGTTTTCGGTGCAATGCCGCCAGAAGGGCGTGAACACTTGGAAGGGCCGGCCCTGCTTGTTGCGGATGGCCGGCGCATCGAATAGCAGGGACGCCTCGTGCAAGTGAACGGTCAGGCCTTCTTTTTCCAGCGCCGCGCGAACAAGCCTGTTCCGGCGCCGGGGGCCGGGCTCCGGCACGGCGTTCCAGCAGACCGTCCGGGCTCCCGTTTCGCGGGCCAGCGCGAGGAGCGTCGAGAGGGCGTCCCGGCCGGCGCGGAGAACAAGGTCCGAGCCCCGCTTCCGGAGTTCATCGCGCAGGGCGGACAGGGAGTGATGGAGCCACCAGTTGGAGGCGGCGCCGGGCCGCCAGGAGCCGTCTTCCTCCGGGGCGTGGATGTACACGGGCAGCACGGGGCCGGAGCGGCAGGCCGTCCTCAAGGCGGGATTATCGGCGATGCGCAGGTCGCGGCGGAACCAGGCGAGCGCTGGCGCGGGCGCGGTCACGCGGAGGCCCGGAGATCGAAGCCGGCGGGGGGCGTAAACCCGTAGGCGTGCACGGTGCGGCTCTCCGAGATCGGCATGAACATCCAGAGGATCGTTCGTCCGCCCTTCCGGACCAGGAGACCCTGCCGCACGGCGCCGGATGCCAGGCATTCGCGGCATACGGCCTCGTAGCCCGGCGGCAGGATGTCGGAGGGACGGCCCAGCGCCAGCGCGGCGGCGAGGTCCCGCGCCGCCTGGTTGGCAAACAGCACGTCGGCGGATTCGGTGAGCTCGAGCAGGGGATTGGGATTGTTGAGCGGAAAGGCGGCCAGCTTGGCGATGGCGACATCGGCCTTCTTGCGGGCCGTGATGTCGCGCAGGATGGCCAGCGCCTCGCCCTTGGCCGCGGGGACCATGCGCACCTCGTAGATGCGCGAGCCGTCGTCGGACAGCGAGGCGTCGAATACCTGGCGCTGCCCGGTCTTCCAAAGGCGATCCGCGGCGCCCCGGAACGCGGCGTATGCCGAGGCCGGGAGAACGACCTCCAGCGACCGGCCGACGGCGTCTTCGCGCGCGGGCAGATCGCCGTCGGGGGCGGCCTTGATGTCCAGCAGCACGAACAGCGGGTCGAACCGCAGCATCAGGTCCGGCATGGCGTTCAGCAGGTGGGCGTGCCGCTCCTCGCTCCGGCGCAGCGTATGCTCGGCTTCCTGGCGCTGGATGGCCGCGCCGATCAGGCTCGCCACGGTCTTCAGGGCTTCCAGTTCCACGAGCGGCCAGGTGCGGCGCCCGCCGCTCACCTCGAAGCCGAGGAAGCCCCTCCATGTCCCGCCGACAAAGTAAGGGAGCGCGGCGAGCGACCCGATCTGCTGCCGGCCCAGCACGGCCTGTTCGCCGGAAGGAAATTCCACGACGTCGCCGCTGACGGTCTGCCCCCGCGAAAGCTGCTCGATCCAGCGCGCGAATCCCTGGCGGCGCATGGGGAAGGCCCGCCACGCGGAGTAGTAGATCTGCGGAGGCAGGCCGGCGGCCGCCCATTCGTGGCGGCGCTCCGCCAGGAACTCATCCGGCCCCGAGGCGCGCACCTCGGTGACGTGCACGCGGTTGACGTTGAGGGCCTGTCCGAGCCGGGCGAGAACATCCTGGAGGCAATGCTCCAGGCTGTGACATTTGAGGAACTGTTCGGAGGCGAAGCCGATGGCCTCGAGGACGGCTTCCCGACGGCGCAGGAGCGTTTCGGCCTGCTTGCGCTCGGTGATGTCCTGGATCATTGCCATCTTGGACTGGCGCCCGTCGGGATGGACGATGGGCGTGTCGACCACGTAGTACCAGCGGTTGTCCTTGGGGCTCAACACCTCCCAGCGGACCGTCTTGCCCTGGAAGACGCGGTCGTTGACGCACCAGGGGCATTTCGCGCCGCGGTCGTGCAGGGCCCGGAAGCACGGTTCGCCCGTGGTGTCGCGGCCGGTGCGCTCGATGAGCCGGCGATTCATGAACTCGATCTTGAAGTCGGCCGAGCAGATGTAGATGAGGCCGTCGTAGGCGTCCACGATGGCCCGGTACTTGGCCCAGTGTTCCTGGGCGGCTTCCTGCGCCTGCCGCCGGGCCGTGACGTCCTCGATGTAGCCGTAGTAGTGCGTGATCGCGCCCCCGGCCTCGCGCCGCACCACGGTGAAGTCATGGAGCCAGTGGGCGCGGCCGCCCTTGCCCATGATCCGGTACTCCTGCTCGAAGTGCGTCGCGCCGGCCTCGCTGAATTGCCGGACCTCCTCCGCCACGCGGGCAAGGTCGTCGGGGTGGACGATCGAGGCATAGGGGAGCCGGCCGCTGACAAAATCATCGGGCCGGAAGCCAAACTGCTCGACGTTGGGCGACACATACTCCACGGGCCACCCCTCGGCGGCCTTCCACTTGAACATGACCGTGGGCCCGCTCTCGAACAGGCGGAGGGCCTCGTCGGGACTTAGCGATGCGGCATCCATGAACGTCCTAAAAAATCCGGCCGTTTATGAAGATTGCGCGCCGGGATGTCAAGCCCGGCGCGGCGGCCGCGAAACCCAGGGTTGCTTTTCAAGGAACCGGCGTGTAGAAACAAAAAACTACATCATGACCGGGAATTTCTACCCCCTGCCGGCGAAAGGATCTCATGGCGCGAATTCTGACCGATGAAACCTCCCTGCACCGGAAACGCGATTCCCTGCGAAAGGGAGCCCGCCAACTGCAGTCGCTGGTGCGCTATGAACTCGGCGGGGCGGTCGTCCTGCTGGCCGCCGGCGCGCTGGCTTACAAGTGGTGGGGGCCCGGCCTGCTGGTGGTCGGCGTGGCGGCGCTTTTCGTCAGCGCCGGCCACTGGATGAAAAGCAAGGAAAACAAAGATGAGGAGGGTTCGGCGAGCGCCGGCCTCCAAGGTGAGCAGAACGTGACGCGGCTTCTGCGGGACGGACTGCCCAACGACAGCTACATTTTCAACGACATCACCCTTCGGCGCGGCTTGCGGAGCGCCCAGATGGATCACGTGGTGGTTTCGCCGCGGGGCATCTTCGTCGTCGAAACAAAGAACTGGCGGGGCCTGATCTCGGGGGACGAGCAGGAGGCCCAGTGGACACAGGTGAAGCGGCCTGGCGAGAAACCGATGCGGCGGGCCAATCCCATCCTGCAGAACCGGCGCCAGATCAACGTGATGCAGGCCGTCCTGAAGGCCGGCGGGATAGACTGGCCGGATATCTTCCCGGTGCTGATCTCCAATTCGAGGAACGCGCAGTTCGAGATCCATAATCGCAGCGTGCCCATCCTGACGCGCTTCGACGCGGTGGAGTACATGGTCGGGCAGGCGCCCAGCCGGCAATACACCGAGGCGGAGGTGACCGCAGTGATTGAGCTGCTGATGAAGAAGGCGAAATAAATCCGCGTAAACGGATGGATAACCGAAGGAAGGAAACCGGACATGGCCCAAACCGCCAAATTTGATGAATTCCGCGGATTGTCGGAGCAGCCCTCAAGCCCCCCGCCGAAAAAACACTGGGGCATGCTGGTCCTTTCCCTGGTCGGCGTGGCCCTCGTCTGGTACCTGCTGTTCTGGAGCCGCGCGCCCGAGACCGAGGTCATCGAGGCCGTGGTCGTGGGCGAGGAGGCCGAGCGCGTGCCGATCAACCATGCCGAGGTGACGGATGCGTCGACCGACCGCGGCGCCGTGGCCCGCGAGGGCTACCGTTACAAGGTCCGCATCGAGGACGAATCCTCCGACGGCGTGGCGGGCGTCACGCATATCGGCGGGCTGGTGACGTTCGTCCCGGACGCGCGCCCCGGGGAGATGGTGATCATCGAGATCACCCGGCTCAAGGAGCGGACGGCGGATGGGATGGTCGTCAAGCGGCTGCCCGAGGAAACCATTGCATGGACGCCCCCGCCGCCCCGGCCGACGCGCCCCCCCATGTTTACGCCGGACGGGGTGTACACGAGCGTAGTGCTGGAACTCGGGAAGAAGGGCGACGCGATCACGAAGATCAACGGCAAGGTGGTGTTCCTGCCGGGGGCGATGCCGGGCGACCGGGTGACGTTCCGGGTGGTGGAGGAACGCGACTCGGCGGCGACGGGCGAGGTGCTGACGCGCGAGCCGGGGCCCGTGCCGGCGCCGGAAGCCTTCGAGAGGCCGCGGCCGGCGATGACGCGGCCGCCGATGTTTACGCCGGATGGGGTATACACGAGCGTGGTGTTGGAGATCGGGAAGAAGGGCGACGCGATCACGAAGATCAACGGCAAGGTGGTGTTCCTGCCGGGGGCGATGCCGGGCGACCGGGTGACGTTCCGGGTGGTGGAGGAGCGCGACTCGGCGGCGACGGGCGAGGTGCTGACGCGCGAACCGGGGCCGGTTCCGGCGCCGGAAGCCTTTAACAGGCCGCAGCCGGCCATGACCCGGCCGCCGATGTTCCAGCCGGACGCCGTGTATACCGGCAAGGTGACGGACATTGGAAAGAAGGGCGATGCGTTGCTCAAGGTGGACGGGAAAGTCGTATTCCTGCCCGGGGCGCAACTGGGCGACGAGGTGGTATTCCGCGTGGTTTCGGAGCGGGACTCGACGGCGCAGGGCGAGGTGATTTCGCGTACGCCGGCCGCGCCCTGATCCCAAACGAGCCGGGTCTCATGGCGCGCATTCTCAAATCGGAGACCTCCCTGTCGTCCCGCCGAGTGAGGCTTGCGCGGGAAATGGGGATGCTGCGCTGGGTCCGCTGGCTGGAACTGGCCGGCGCCCTCGTGCTGCTGGCCGGCGGGATCGGGCTGTGGGTCTGGCGGGACATTCACTGGCTGGCCCTGGTCGGCGCCGGCCTGCTGTTCGCATGGTTGGGCCACCATTTCAAGATGCAGGAGAACAGCCTCGACGCGTGGACCATTGGCGTCGGCCTGGAGGGAGAGCAGGGCGTCACCGACCGCCTGGCCACCGGCCTGGATGACCGCTACCTGGTGCTGAACGACGTGTTCATCCAGTTCGGGCGGCGGCGGGCGCAGATCGACCACGTGGTGGCGGGGCCGAACGGCATTTTCGTGATCGAGACAAAAAACTGGGCCGGGCGAATCGTGGGAGACGAGACGCAAAACCACTGGGTCTTTTATGCCGCGGGGAAGGACGGGCAGGAACTGTTCAATCCGATCCTCCAAAGCCAGCGCCAGGCCAAGTTCGTCGCCCGGCGGTTGCGGGAGGCGGGGATGGACTGGCCCGACATGCGGGCGTTAGTCGTGATGTTTTCGGAGGATTCAAGGTGGGCCATCCGGAACCAGACGGCGCCGATCCTGCGGCCGGCCGAATTGGCGCCGTTCATCCGGAATGCGGCCTCCGGCCGGAGCTACCGGCCGGAGGAGATCGACGCGGCGGGCCGGTGGATCATGCAGGACTCGGGATGACGCCGATGAAGCGACTCGTGGCCACCATCAATACGCTGGGACTGCTGGGCTACCTGTACTGGGTGGGCTTCACCCCGCACAAAAAGATTCTCTACAGCCGGGATGGAATCATCTATGTTGTCCCATTCCTGCTGTTCTTTTTTGTGTACTTGTCGCTGTTTCGAGGGCAATTGAGAGGACGGGACGAAGTGCCGGATCTGGATCAGGATCGGAACCAGACGCGGCGCTAGCCCGGGCTCGGTTTAAAGAGAGGTGCTGTCATGGAAAGAGGCGCAAAGGCATTGTCCATCATGCTGCTGCTGGCGCTGGCGCTCGGGGCGGTGATCATCGCCGTCAATCCCATGTATCGCCAGGCCGCGATCGCCATGTGGAAGGGCGAGCCGGAGAAGTCGCCCATATGGATATCGAACAGCGAGTATTACCCGGATGTGGCCCTGGAAGGCCGGCCCGCCTCGCCGTCTCCGGAGGAAGACCAGGAAGCCGAGGTGCTTCCATGATCCAGAACAAGATCATCGTTTTCTGCTACGCCTACCTCCTCGGCATCGGGCTCTGCATGCTCGCGCCGCTGGACGTGCATTTCCTGCCCTGGCTATGGCTGTCGGTCGCTATCGCTTTTGCCTTCCTGGTCGCGCAGAGCTACCGGAGCCGGCTCCGGGCGGCGGTGGACCCGGCGCCGTCCCAGCGGGGCCTGTGGATCGGGCTGGTCGTGGCCCCCCTGCTGCTGGGTTACACGCGCTATGTCAGCGTCAATACGCTGCCGGACTCCACGCTGGGCATGCTGGAGATCCGCGACGGCCAGCCGAGTTTCGTGGCCACGATGGCCCTGAACGACACGTCCCGGCTTCGCCTGGAGAAGACGGAGCCGCTGTCCGCGGACCTGCGGGTGCGCTTCGTCGGCGAGGTGCGATCCCGCGTGCCCATCCTGTCGGAGCAGGGCATCCCGACCCTGGACAGCGAGGCGCGCTGGCGGTTCCGGGAAGTGGTGACGCCGCAGGTCAGCGAGGTCGTCGAGATCAAGCAGAACGACCCGGTCGGCACGAGCTACGTGATCCCGCAACCGTTCAACAAGATCGAGCGGGTGGAAGTGTTGAGCGGGCCGGCCGCGGGGCGGGTCAAGGTCCACCGCGTCTCCAATCACATCGCCTCCTTCGTGCGGCCCGGCCGGAACCAGACCCCGGTGACGCTCCTGGCCCGCATCACGTCGGATCCCTGGCTCTATTCGTTCAAGACCGTCCTGACGATCACGCCGTACTACATCCAGTACCGGCCCGACGGACCGTTCTTCAAGGTGGAGGGCGGGGACGTCCGGGTCACGCTGGGCCCGGACTCGGACAACTACACCCAGTTCGCGTGCACCAAATCCTACGGCTACGACATCGTCGTGCACGGCGAACTGACCATGGCCAGCGGCAAGGCCAATCCCGCCGGCTTCGACCAGCGGAAGTACCTCAACAACTACGGCGTCTTCGGGCAGATGAGCGTGAAGCAGTTCCTCGGCGGACCGCGGCCGCTCGAAGCCGTCGCGCCGGCAGGCCAGGACCTGCGCACCGGCAATCCCCTGGTTGAGTTGTCGCTCGAAATCCGCGACCGCCTGCTGCGGGTGTTCAAGCAGACGCATCCCTATCCGAGTTCGGCCTTCATGGGCGGCATCGCGCTGGGCCTGCGCTACGGGCTGCAGAGCACCGAGTGCATGTACAGCAGCATGAACCCGTCCTCCGGCTCCCGGAGCCTCGTCGGCCAGCACGATGACTGCCGCGAACTCATCGCCGACGAGTTCCGCGTGGCGGGCGTGAACCACGTCCTGGCCGTGTCCGGCCTGCACGTGACCATCATCACGGTCATGTTCGTCGGCATCTTCACGCTGCTGCGCATGTCGCGGCGCGTGTACGTGCCGATCATCGTGCTGGCCCTGGTCATCTTCGCCATCCTCACCGGCGCCCGGCCGTCTTCGCTGCGCGCCGTGATCATGAACAGCCTGTTCCTGCTGACCTGGGCCTACATGGACAAAAGCCTGCGCTCGTCCGTCCTGCTGGGCGTGCCCGTGGCCGCGCTCCTCATCCTTCTCGAGAATCCGAACGTGATGGTCGACCCCTCCTTCAGCCTGTCCTTCATGGCCATCCTCGCCCTCGCCCTGCTCACCGGGCCGTCGTACGACGTGCTCTGCAAGTTCAAGGGCAACGACCTGGTCAGCCTGTTCCTGGTCATCGCCTTCTGGACGTCGTCGGTGATCGCCTCCTGGCACCTCATGGAATCCGGGACGTACTGGCTGCTGTTCGTGGCGTTCGCGGGCGCCGTTTTCGGGCTCGGACGCCTGCTGACGCGCCTCGGCATCCGGCTGATCGGCGACCGGGGCTTCGCCGACATCCCGATCGGCATCTCGACGTTCATCGCCGCCCAGTTCGCCATCCAGCTGGGCATGATGGTGCCCCTGTCCCCATTCTACTTCTGCCGCTGGCCGGTGGCCGGCGCCTTCGCCAACCTGATCGCCATCCCGCTCGTGGGCGTGGTGCTGCAGGTGGGCGTGATCGCGGCGATGATCGGGCTGATCCCGGGCATCGGCATCTGGATCGCTCTGCTGCTGAACGCGGCCGACTGGGTCTTCGGCGCAGGCTTCCTGCTCATCGCCCACTACTGCACCAAGTGGTTCCCGTACCCCCTCGTCGCGCGGCCCACCTCGCGCGGGCTGCTCCTGTATTTCCTGCTGCTGGCGCTGTTTGTCTGGTGGCGGCCGTTCTACCGGTGGGCGTCCGATGTGGTGCGGGCGCGCACGCGCGCCGGCCGCGCGCGCCTAGGAGCGCTCGTGGTTCTGCTCGTGGCCTTGTTCATGGTCTGGGTTCGCTACCCGGTCACCTGGGCTGAAAAGTCGGGCCTGAACATCACCGTACTGGCCGTCCGCTACGGCAGCAGCATCCTCATCCAGACGCCCGGCGGGAAGAACGTCCTGGTGGACGCCGCCTTCGTCCAGCGCGACCGGAGCCGCGCCAACGAGGCGGAACGCAACATCATCGTCTACCTGACCACGCTGGGGATCCGCCGCCTGGACGGCTTGATCCTGACCTCGCCGCGCCTCGAGCGGTCGTCAGGCATCCCGTACGTCCTGGACCGCTGCCGCGTGGACACCTTCTATACCCCGCCGGGCCTCGCGAACCTGTCCACCAACATCACCCCGGAAGACTTCGCCGCGGAGCTCGGCGTTCCCCTCGAGGATACCGGCGCGCTCTATCCCGAGATCATCGGCACGCCGAGCGCGCCGCGCCAGCTCTCTACCGCCAAGGTGCTGGCCGGGCGCGGCCCGACGTTGGTCAACCGCCTGGCCCACGCCGTCATCCAGCACAAGACCGCCCGCGCCGGAGACGTCCTGTTCCGCGAGGAAGTCCGGGGCCGCGAGTTCGCCATCGAGGTGCTCTCGCCCGACGCCGAGCCCTTCGCCGAGCACAACCTGGATAACCAGTCGCTGGTCCTGCGCGTGCGCTACGGCGATTTCGCCATGCTGCTGCCTTCGGACCTCCATTTCGCCGGCCAGCAGCGCCTGCTCGAGCGCTACGACGCGGCGGCGCTCCGCTCCGACGTGGTCGTGATGCCCAACCGGGGCGTGGCCATGCCCGGGAGCTTCATGGTCAACATGAAGGAGATGGTGCGCTCGGCGATGCGGACCGTCACGCTGCCCCTCTTCCAGAAGATCGCGCCGAAGTACGCGATCTTCGAGTTCGGCAATCCCAAGCCCGTGCTGGGCGACCTGTCCCGCGACAGCATCAAGGTCTACGAGATCGCGCGCCGGGAGATCTGCGATGCCCTGGGCGACGACCGGGTCCTCAATACGGACCGCGACCTGACGATCTTCATCCGCTCGGACGGAACGTCCTGCGAGGTCGTCACGCAGGCGGAAAAGCTGCGCGGCACCGCGTCCGAGGATTTCGGGAGCGTGGATGAGATGTACGACGTGCCCTGATCGGAGGCTGCCATGAACAACGCCGCGCAGACACCCACCGGATCGCCCGCACGCTGCTCGAAAGGGCTCGTGGTCGGATTGGTCATCGGCGTGCTCGCGCTCGCGGCAGTGGCGGCGCTGTTCGTGGTCAAAAGCCGCAGGAAACCGGTGGCCATTCCGGCGGTCCGCGTGGAAACCCCTGCGCCTGTCGCCGCCGGGACACCGGCAGCGGTGCCGGCGGCCGCGCCGGTTGTCGCTCCCGTGACGGCCGCGTCCGCAGGGGAACCGCTGCGCGTGGGAGGGCGGTATTCCGGCGTCGTCGAGGATGTGGGCAAGCAGGGCGACGGGATCGTGAAGGTGCAGGGCAAGGTGGTGTTCGTCACCGGCGGGCGGAAGGGCGACCGGGTGGAGTTCGAGGTCACCGAGAACCTGGACCGCTTTGCCCGAGGACGCGTTGTCGGGATGGCCGCGGCCGCCGCCCCTGCGGCCGCCGCCGCGGCGGACGCGCCGCCCGTGGACGGCGCCACCGCGACGGCCGAGGAGGTCCAGCCCGGCCGCGTCTTCGATGTCATGATCAGCGAGGCGGATCGCCGCGCCCCCGATCGCGACGGGGTCGCCAAGATAGGCGGGCTGGTCGTGTTCGTGTCGAATGCGCGTCCCGACGAGCGCGTCCGCATCCGGGTGGTGCAGCGCATGACGCGATTCGCGCGGGCCGAAGTCATCGCCCGCCCCGATGCCGCCGCTTCGGAGGCCGCGCCCTGAATTGCGGGTCATCCGATCCCAGTCCTCGCTGATCGGGCGAAACCTCGCCATCGAGGAATGGCTACTCGCTCCGTCCGCGCCCCCGCCGCCCCTGCTGTTCCTGTGGACGGCTAGCCCCGCCGTTGTCATCGGAAAGAACCAGAATCCCTGGATGGAATGCGCCCCGGGACATCTGGAGACGCGGGGGATTCGGCTGGCCCGGAGAATATCCGGCGGTGGCGCGGTGTATCACGATCCGGGCAATCTCAATTACGCCTTCATCCTCGATCGCGCCTCCTATCGCCGCGAGACCGCCTACGATGGGCTCCTGGCGCGGCTGCGGTCTCTGGGGATCCCGGCGGAACGCCTGGGACGGAGCGGGGTGGGGGTGCATGGCCGCAAGTTCTCCGGCACGGCCTTCTGCTATCGCGGGGAGCGCGTGCTGCATCACGGCACGCTGCTGGTTTCCGCCGATCTGGCGGAACTGGAGCGCGCGCTGACACCGCCGCCCGTCGCGATCCGGGGCCGCGCCGTCCCGTCCGAGCGGTCGCCGGTCGTGAACCTGTCCGACGTTGCGCCCGGCCTGACGATCGACCGGCTGGCCGATGTGCTGGCGGACGGCCTGGAACCGCTGCCGCTCGAGTCCGCGAACGCGAAGGCCATCGGGAAACTGGAAGCCAAACAGGCATCGCGCGAGTGGGTGTATGAATCCACGCCGCCGTTCGAGGCGGAGGTGCTGTCCTGGACCCTGCGCGTGGAGAAGGGGTGGGTGGCGTTGGGGCCCTTGGCTGGATGCCCGTTCGGGTCGCGGGACCTGGCGGAACGGTTGGACGGGGAAGACCAGTCGCGTATCCTGGCGCTGGGCCTTTAGTGAAACACGCCAGTCATATTGCCTTTGCTATATTTGCCGCATGGCTGCTGGGCTGCGGCCTGGCGGGCCGTCCCGTCCTGCACGGCGATGCGCGGGAGTACATCCTGCAGACGCAGGCCATCGCGTTGCGCGGGCAGCTCCAGATCGAGCCCGCTCGCGCCGCCGCGTACTGGAACCGGACGAATCCGTACGGCCTGGAACTGGGCGAGACGCGCCCGCCGTCCTGGCCGCTGAACGAAAGCGCGCAGGCCGGCGGCGGCTTCGGCGCGCTCTACCCCGACCGCTTTGGGGCCTGGCGCTTCGCGCATTTCTGGGCCTACTCCGCCGTTGTGGCGCCGCTCTACGGTCTTCTTCACCTCGCGGCGCCGGCGGCCGAATATGCCGCCTTCCGGATCGTTAACGCAGCCTTTCTCCTGCTCCCTTTCCTCCTCGCCTGGCGACGAGGGGGAAACGGGCGGCTGCTGATCGTCATGGCCCTGGCGGTGTTTTCGCCGCTGATCCCGTACACCGACTGGGCGCACCCGGAGTTGTTCTGTTTCGCGCTGGTCCTGGCCTCTTTCCAACTCGCGAGTGGGCCGCGCGGACGCTGGTTCGCCCCCGCGCTGCTCGGACTCGCGGCCACGCAGAACCCGCCGATCCTGCTTTTCTTTCCGCTGCTCCTGGCGCGCGCGATATCGGGACCGGACCGGCCCGCGTGGAGGAAGGTGATCCCGGCCTTCGGAGCGGGCGCCTTGATCGGGTTGTTGCCGGTGTTCTATTCGATCTACTACTTTCAGGACTGGAACATCATCCAGGCCGTGGGCCAGGCCCAACCCGCGTACGCCACGTTGGCTCGCGCGATGCACTTCTTCATCAGCCCGTTGGTCGGCGCGGTCTGGATATTCCCGGCGTGTTTCCTGTTCCTGCCGGTTTGCATTCGCCGATCGAACGTCGTCTTTGCAATCGCGGCCCTGCTGTCGGTCTTCCTGGCCGCCTGGGCCTCGTCCGCGACCGCGAACTTCAACGCGGGCCAGGTCGGGGCGCTGCGCTACGCCGTGTGGGCGCTGGCCCCGTTGTGGTTCCTGGTATTCGACGGAATGCGCAAGTCTCTGGATGGCCGGGCCCGGAAGGCGCAGTTCCTGGCGGCTGTGCTGCTCAATGTCCTGCTGATCCTGGCGTTCAAATACGAGCGCCTGCCGCGCAAGGATGTCCGGCTGGTTGCCGGCTGCCGGCGCGCGACGCCGCCGGTCGCCGCGCTCGTCCGCCGGTTGCATTACCCCGACGATATCGAGGTGCTGGTCGAAAATATCGTGGGCCGCGAATTGCCCGGCCCCCGCCAGTTCGACGGCGTCTACGTGTGGAACCTTGCGCCCGACGCGTCGCTCTGGATTATCTCGCGGCGCGCCGTGGAGAGAGGTCTGGAGCTTTCCCGGCCCATGGCGTCCGGCTTGCGGCTTGAAGCCCGCCCGCCCGGCAGCCTCTCCGTCGAGTACCGCGATGGCGTGGCGCTGCTGCGCGTCAACGCGGAGGCCGGCTACGCCCGGCACCCCGTCTGGGGCGATTACCTCTTCGCGTGGGCCAACCGAGCTTTGCCTGCCACCGGCCGCGAGCCGCCGTGGCTGGTCATCCGGTAGATGCCTTCGCCGCACGCCGGGCGGCGCTACAGTTGCTTCACCGCGAACTCCCAGTTGGCCAGCTTGTCGAGGAACACGGCGACGAAGTCCTTGCGGCGGTTCTGGTAGTTGAGGTAGTACGCGTGCTCCCAGACGTCGCAGGTCAAGAGGGCCTTCTGGCCGCGGGCGAGGGGGGTGTCGGCGTTCGGGGTCTTGACGACCTTCAACTTGCCGCCCTCGGCGATCAACCACGCCCAGCCGCTGCCGAACTGGGTCAGCGCGGCGTCCGTGAACGCCGTCTTGAAAGCGTCGAAGCTCCCGAAGGATTCGTCGATGGCTTTTGCCAGTTTGCCCGCCGGCCGCCCGCCGCCGTTCGGCTTCATGCTGTTCCAGAAGAAGGTGTGATTCCACACCTGCGCGGCGTTGTTGAACACCCCGGCCTTGTCGGCCTGGCCCGCGGTCTGCTTGACGATGTCCTCGAGAGCCAGGGCCGCCAGCGGCGTGCCGGCCACCAGTTTGTTCAGGTTGTCCACGTACGTTTGGTGGTGCTTGCCGTAGTGGAATCCGATGGTGCGCGCCGAGATGTGCGGCTCCAGGGCGTTGTCGGGCCAGGGCAGGGGCGGAAGGCTGAATGCGCTCATGATGATCTCCTTTTCCGTTGTGCGGATTGCCTATGGATCCATCCTATAACTTATTTCTCCAGCCCGCCAAGAACGAACGCCCATTGAATTAAAGCCAAGGCAGGCTAGGTTGTGACATGAGATCGTTCGTTATCGCGGCGGCCGGCGCGATGTTGGTGGCGGCAACGGCGCGCGGGGCGCAGTGGCCGGCCGTCACCCTGACGCCCGTGGCGACGAACCTGGAGGCGCCCGCCCACATCGCGCACGCCGGCGACGGCAGCGGGCGGCTCTTCATCGTCGAGCAGCGCGGGCTCATTCGCATCCTGCAGGACGGGGCCGTGCTGGCGCAGCCGTTTCTGAACATCACCAACCGCGTCCTCTACGGCGGGGAGCGCGGCCTGCTCTCCGTGGCCTTCCCTCCGGGCTTTGCGACGAATCCGTATTTCTACGTGAACTACACGCGCACCAACGGCGGGCCGAGCATCGTGTCCCGCTTCCACGTGACGGCGACCAACGCCAACCTGGCCGATGCCGCCAGCGAGGAGCGCCTGCTCAACGTCCCGCAGCCGTTTTCCAACCACAACGGCGGGCAGCTCGCGTTCAGCCCCGTGGACGGCTACCTCTACGTCGGATTGGGCGACGGGGGCGACGCGAACGATCCTCAAACCAACGGACAGAAGACCGCCACGCTGCTGGGAAAGATCCTGCGGCTGGACGTGGAGCCGCCGAACGGAACGAACTACGCCGTGCCGGCCGGCAATCCCTTCGTGGGCAACGCCGCCTACCGGCCGGAGATATGGGCGCTGGGACTGCGGAACCCGTGGCGATTCTCGTTCGACCGGCTGACCGGCGACCTCTACATCGCGGACGTCGGCCAGAGCAGTTGGGAGGAGGTCAACTTTCAGGCAGCGGCCAGCCCCGGCGGCGAGAACTACGGGTGGCGCATCATGGAAGGCGCCCACTGTACGGGCCTTGATCCGTGCGTCACCAACGGCCTCGCGACGCCCGTGTGGGAATACAGCCATGCCTTGGGTTGCTCGGTGACCGGCGGCGAGGTCTACCGCGGCCGGGTCTGGTCCGTGATGTATGGGACCTATCTCTACGCGGATTACTGCACCGCGCGCGTCTGGGGCCTGCGGCCGGAGGGCGGCTCGTGGACCAATGCCCAGATCTTCGATGCGCCCTTCCGGATCGCCACGTTCGGATCCGACGAATACGGGGAGTTGTACGTTTCCGATTACACCAACGGCCACGTGCTGCGCGTGGACGAAATCTACAACGATAACGATGGGGACGATCTGCCCGACGCGTGGGAAAGTTACTACGGGTTCAGCACCAACACCCCGCCCGGGCCCGGCGACGATTTCGACGGGGATGGCTCGCCGGACGCGGACGAGTACAGGGCGGGAACGGACCCGACGAACCGGCTCTCGGTCCTGATGCTGGAGCTGCCCCGGGCCGGCGACGATGGGTTGCCGGTGTTCGGCTGGGAGGGGGCGCCCGGCCGGCGGTATCGCCTGGAAAAGACCGAAAGCCTGTTCGAGTCGTTCAGCATCCTGGCGACCAACCTGGCCAATCCGTCGCTGTGGAACGAGCAGGCCGATCCCGGGGCGACCGCCGCTCTGTTCCGCGCCTACCGGCTGGCCGTTGAAGCCGCGCCTTGATGCGCCGAGGGGCAGCCTGCTACGCTACAGGCATGCCCACGAGGACGGAGCGCCTTTTTCAGTACGCTCGACAGGACTGGTCCGCGGCCAGCCTGATGGCGTCCAATATCCTGACACTGGTCATGGCGCTGGCCGGGAACTGGAACGCCGGCACGCTCATGTGGGTCTACTGGGGGCAGAGCGTCATCATCGGGTTCTTTAATTTCCTGCGGATGCTGTTCCTGAAGGATTTTTCCACCGAGGGGGTGAAGGCCAGCGACCAGCCTGTCGATCCCACGCCGGCCACCCGCCGCAGCATGGCGTTCTTTTTCCTCATTCACTACGGGGGGTTTCACCTGGTCTACATGGTGTTTCTCGTGGGTTTGGCCGCAAAAGGATTGGTCAACCTGGAGGGCATGGGTATCTGCCTGGCCGCGTTCCTGGTGAACCACGCCTTCTCGTTCTTCTACAACCTGCAGTCCGACCGCCGAAATGTCCGGAACATCGGCACGTTGATGTTTTTCCCGTACGCGCGGATCCTCCCGATGCACCTGACGATCATCTTCGGCTCGCTGCTCCCGTGGAACCGGGGCGTGCTGCTGCTGTTCCTGTCGCTGAAGACGGCGGCGGACCTGATCATGCACGCCGTCGAGCACGCCGCGCTGGGGGAGAACCCGAACTCCTGACAAGTGGCGCGGCCGTCCCGGCCGAGATGGGCGCTACTTTTTCCGATACACGTGCGTGCAGTGGCCCAGAAGCAGCTCGGCCGCTTCCATCACGGACTCGGACAGCGTGGGGTGGGGGTGGATGGTCAGCGCCAGGTCCTCCGCCGTGGCGCCCATCTCGAGCGCCAGGGCCGCCTCGGCGATCATGTCGCCCGCGCCCGGCCCGGCCATGCCGACGCCGAGGACGCGGCCGGTCTCGGGATCCGCGATCAATTTGGTCACCCCCTCGGGCCGGTCGAGCGTCAGGGCCCGGCCGGACGCCGCCCACGGGAACCGCGCGACCTTGACCGGCTGGCCGGTCTTCTGGGCCTCGGTCTCCGTCAGGCCGCACCAGGCGATTTCGGGATCGGTGAATACGACCGCGGGGATTGCGCGCGGCTCGAACAGGGTCTTCTTGCCGAGCGCCGCCTCCACCGCGACCCTGGCCTCGTGCGTCGCCTTGTGCGCGAGCATCGGCTCGCCCGCGACGTCGCCGATGGCAAAGATGGACGGCTCCGCCGTGCGGCGCTGCTCGTCCACCGGGATAAATCCCTTCGCGTCCGGTTTAATGCGGGTCGTTTCCAGCCCCAGGTCGCCGGAGTTCGGCTTGCGGCCGACGGATACCAGCACGCGGTCGAAGACCTGCACGGGCTCCTTGATGTCCCTGCCGTCGAACCGGACATGAATCCCTTCCGGTGTTTCCTTCACCTCGGCCACCCTGGTGTTCAGCAGGACGGCGGCGAACTGTTTCTCGATTCGGCGGGAGAGGGGCGTCACCAGGTCCCGGTCGGCGCCCGGCAGCAGGCCGGACAGCATTTCCACGACCGTCACCCGGCTGCCGAGCGCGGCGTACACGGAGCCCAGTTCCAGGCCGATGTATCCGCCGCCGATGACCAGCAGGCTTTTTGGAACGGATTCGAGGGCCAGCGCCGCGGTGGAATCCCAGATCCGGGGCGAGGCGGGCGGGCCGGGGATCGTCGCGGGGCGCGAACCGCTGGCCAGGATGGCCTGCTCGAAGGCTAACTTCTGTTCGCCGCTATCCGTCGCCACGACGAGGCCGCCGGCCCCGCTGAAACGCGCGCGGCCTCGGATGAATTCGATGTTCCGCTGTTTCCGGAGCTGCCCGAGCCCGCCGGTCAACCTGTCGATCACGCTGTTTTTCCATGCGCGCAGTTTTTCGATGTCGAGTTGCGGAGCGGCGTATTTCACGCCCCAAGCCGCGGCCTCGCGCGTTTCGTTGAGCAGTTTCGCGACGTGGAGCAAGGCCTTGGAAGGGATGCAGCCGCGGTAAAGGCACACCCCGCCGGGGTTGGCCTCCTGGTCCACCATGGTGACTTTCATGCCTAGGTCGGCCGCGAGGAAGGCCGCCGGGTAACCGCCCGGTCCGCCGCCGATGACCACGAGTTGCTTTTTGTCCATGGGAGGATTCAGGGTTTGGGGTTCAGCCTTCGAGGGGGATGAGCAGAGGCTCCTCGATGGCCTCGACGATCCATCGGAGGAAGCGCGCGCCGTCCGCGCCGTCGATCAGCCGGTGGTCGTAGGACAGCGACAGGGGCAGCATCAGGCGCGGCTGGCAGCAGCCGTCCTTGTCCGTGAACGCTGGCTCGCGCCGGGCCCGGCCGATGCCGAGGATCGCGACCTCGGGGTAATTCACGATCGGCGTGAAATGCGTCCCGCCGATCCCGCCGAGGTTGGTCACGGTGAACGTGCCTCCCTGCAGTTCGTCCAGCCCGATCTTGCCGGTGCGGGCCTTGTCCGCCAAGCGGGACAGTTCGGCGGCGATCTGGATGATGTTTTTCTTTTCCACGTCGCGGATGACCGGCACCAGCAGCCCGCGCTCGGTATCCACGGCCACGCCCACGTTGTAGAATTTCTTCAGGATGACCTCGCCGCCCGCCGCGTTGATGCTGGCGTTGAACTTCGGGAAGGTCTTCAGCGCGGCGGCCACGATCTTGATCAGCATGGCCGTCACGGTCAGCTTGGCGCCGGCCTTTTCCGCGCGGTCGGACAGCTTCTTCCGACGCTCCTCCATGTCCGTGATGTCCGCGAGGTCGAACTGTGTCACGTGGGGGATTTGCGACCAGGCCAGGCTCATGTGCTCGGCGGTCTTGCGCCGTACGGCATTCATAGGCTGGATCTCGACCTCGCCCCAGCGCGTGAAGTCGGGGAGGGGCGGCGCGGCAGGCCCGGTGGCGACCTGCGGGCGCGACGTGTTCAGTTCCTTGGCGAACCGTTTCACGTCCTCCTCGGTGATCCGGCCGCCGTCCCCGCTGCCGGGGACCTGCTGGATGTCGATGCCGATTTCCCGCGCGAATTTTCTCACCGACGGGGCCGCGGCGACGGGCACGCGGCCGGCCGCCGGGGCGGTCGTCGGCGCGAGCGCCGGTGGCGGGGCGACAGGGACCGGCCGTGGCTTTGCCGGCAACGGTGGAGCAGCGGGCGCTTTCGCGGGAGCGGGGGCCGGCGTTGCAGGGGTTGCTTCGCTATCCAGCGTCAGGATCAGCCGGCCGATTTCCGCCTTGTCGCCGGCCTTGACGTGGATTTCCGCGACGCGTCCGGCCAGCCCGGCGGGCACTTCGACGACCGCCTTGTCCGTCTCCATTTCAAGGACCGGCTGCTCCTTTGTGATCGTGTCGCCGACGTTCACCAGGACCTTGACGATGGTTCCGCCCTTGATGTTCTCGCCCAGTTCGGGAAGCTTGAATGGCGCCGGCATCGTCTCGTCCTTTCTGATAGGCCCTCTATTGTGCCGCTTTTGCGCCGGATTTCAAGGAGCGTCGCCGGCCGGCGAGCAGTTTGCTTTTGGGCGTTTCTGCCGGTATCCTGACAGTGTGAAGATGTCGCTGTTCAGTGGCCGCCGGCTGGCCGTTGCCGCAACGGTGTTCGGGCTGTCCATATTCCCGGCCGGCGCCGCGACCCTTCATGTCTCGTCATCGGGTCTCCACGTGCCTCCGTTCGCGAACTGGGCCGACGCGGCCACCAATCTGCAGATCGCGGTGGACGCCGCGGGAATCGGCGACACGGTCCTCGTGACGAACGGCACATACGCTCCTTTCACGGGTTTTCAAAACCGCCTCATGACATCGTCCAACGTCCCGGCGCCGGTGGTGGTGACGGCGTCCTCGATCTGGTCGGCGGGGAACGAGGGGTGGCGCGCTTTTTCGACCAACGGGTTCTGGGCGATGCCGTCCAACATGCCCCAGTGGCTCGTGTACGACAGCGGTGTGGCGGGTGGGGTACAACTGGATTCATATCAGATGCTTTGTCCGAACCGGCCCGCCGGCAGCGGCGACCAGAGCCTGTCCGATTGGCAGATTCAGGTGTCCGAAGACGGCCTGGGATGGACGACGATCGACACGCGCAGCGAGCGGTTGGACGAAAACCTGCACTACTTTTTCAAGACGGCCCAACCCGCGACGGCCCGCTACGTGCGGGTCTGGGTGACAGGCCTGCGGGAGCCGGCCTACGGCGGGACCCTGCGCATGCTGTTCGGCCCTTCGATCGTCGTGACCTCCGTCAGCAGCGCGGCCGGGACCGTGATCGATGCGGCGGGCCAGCAGGGGGTCTGGCTCGGGCCGGCCCAGTTGAACGGGTTCCAGGTGATCAACGCGCAGGGCAACGGCATTTTCCAGGGCGATGTGCGCAACTGCGTCATCTCGAACACCGCCGGCACGGGTATCGGCTGCGCCCGCAACGTGGCCGGGAGCCGGATCGCCGGGAGTTCGGAGTACGGCGCCACCAACACTACCGCGCTGCGCGATTCGGCGCTTGAAAACAACAGCCTGGGCGGAGCCCTGAATTGCCCGCTGGTGGAAGGCTGCCTCATCCGCGGCAACGGCGCGACGGCGGCCTCGGGCGGCGGGGTGTCCCTGGCGGGCATGGCTGGCCCGGCGGGCGTCGTGTCCGCCTGCTTCATCGTGTCGAACCAGGCCACGCTGGGGGCCGGCGTATACATGACGTCGGGCACCGTCCAGAACTGCTTCATCAGCGAGAATCGCGCGACCACCGAGGGCGGGGGGATCTACTCCCTGTATGGCCGCGTCCAGAACTGCACGGTCGTCGGCAACTCGGCGGATATCGGCGGCGGCTGCATCTGGGTCCCGGTGCAGAACAGCATCCTCTTCGGCAACACGGCCCGGACCCGGGGCTCGAACTATATTTACAACAGCAGCATCGCATACTCGTGCGCGCAGCCGGTGTCCGCCGGCATCGGGAACTTCGCGGAGGATCCCCGGTTGCTGTTCCTGGGGAGTCCCCGGATCGCCTCCGATTCGCCTTGTATCGACGCCGGTTCGGACGCGCTCACGCCGGGTGACTGGGACATCGACGGCGAGCCGAGGATCTGGGGCGGCGGCGTGGACGTCGGGTGCGACGAACTCTATCCGCCCGGGTTGACCGGCGCCCTGTCCGTCGCCTTGAGCGCCAACTTCAACCGGGCCGTGGTCGGGTACCCCGTCCGCTTCCAGCACGCGGTCTGGGGCAAGGCCGAGGGATTCCGCCTGGATTTCGGCGACGGGCAGGTGGTGTCCAACCAGCTGGCCATCGTGCATCCTTTCGGAACGCCGGGGATTTTCAACGCGGTCCTCACGGGCTGGAACCAGGACGGAAGCGCCAGTGCGACGACCACCGTGCAGGTCTTCGGCGGCTACACGAACTACGTGTCGCTGGGCGGCGGCCATGAGTCGCCGTACACGAACTGGCCGGCGGCGGCGACGACGCTGCAGGATGCCGTGTCCGCGAATATACCGGGCGGCGTGATCGTGGCCGCCGACGGCGTGTATGAGGAGGGGGGCGTGTTGGTGGCCGGCGGCTTGACCAACCGTGTGGCGTTGACGAACGGCGTGACGCTCCGCAGCCTGAATGGTCCGGCCGCGGCCATCGTGAAGGGCGCTGGGCCGGTCGGCGCGGGCGCCGTTCGCTGCGCTTATGTCGGCCCGGATTCCCGGCTGGTAGGCTTCACGCTGACGAACGGGCATACGCGGGCGGCCGGCGTCGAGTTCGAGACGCACGGGGGCGGCGTCCTCGCCGAGGGATCGGGGCTTCTATCCCATTGCGTCCTTGCCGGCAACGCGGCCGCCGCGGGCGGCGGGGGCGGGCGCGGCGGCGCCTACTGGAATTGCGCGTTCTCCGGTAATACGGCGATGAACGGCGGGGGCATTTTCGGGGGCGTCCTGGAAAACTGTCGGGTGCTGGCCAACACCGTTTCGAGCAATGGGGGCGGCGCCCTCGGCGGGTCGCTGCGGAACTGTCTCGTCGCGGACAACGCCGCCCGGTACGGAGGCGGAACGGCCTGGGCCACGAACACGCACGTCACCATTGCCCGGAACCAGGCGGGCTTCTACGGCGGCGGCGTCTATCGGTCCTTCGCTGTGAACAGCGTCATCTTCCACAACTCGGCGTCCAACGGCTGGCCGGAGTTTTTCAACAGCGTGTGCGACTACAGTTGCACTCAACCGGATCCAGCCGGCACGGGGAACATCACCAATGACCCGCAATGCGTGGATGTCATCGGCGGCGATTTCCGCCTGGCCGACGGATCCCCGTGCGTGGACGCCGGGCAGGACGGCCATGCGGCGGCCGACCTCGACAGCGTCCCGCGCCCGCTGGACGGGGATGCTGACTCGGCGGCCGCCCCGGACATGGGCGCGTATGAGCGGGTAAGCGCGACGGCCGACACCGACGCCGACGGCTTGAGCGATTCGAACGAGTTGTACGGCGTCGGCACCAGCCCGGTCGCATCGGACACGGACGGGGACGATCAGTCGGACGGCGGCGAAATCGTGGGCGGGACCGATCCCCTTGATGAGGATAGTTACTTTGTCATCACGTTCGTCCGGCCGTTAGCCGGGAACGGCCCGGCCTTCTATTGGCCGGGCGTGGCGGGCCGGCTCTACACGGTTGTGGGCACGACCAGCCTGCAGCAGGAGTGGAGCAATTTCCCCGCCTACGTGGACCAGCCCGGCTTCGACGGCACCATGGGATTCACCAACACCACGCCGTCGGAATTCGATTTCTACGGCGTGCGGGTCCGCATGACGCCGTAATCTTCGCGGTCTTCTGCCTCACCGGCGCATCGGGCTGACGCGCTCCGGATCGATGTCGAAGTCCTTCATCGCTTTATCGACCGTGTCCGCGGGAATGGTCTTGTCCCAGGCCAGATACGCCAGCGTCGCGAGCGCGATGTGCCGCGCATCCACCTCGAAGAAATCGCGCAGGGCCTCGCGCCCGTCGCTGCGGCCGAACCCATCGGTTCCGAGGGCCAGCAGCTTGCGCGGCATCCAGCGGCAGATCGAATCCGGCAAGGCCTTGACATAGTCCGAGGCCGTGATGATTGGTCCCGGCGCGTTCGCCAGGCATTGCGCGACGTACGACGGTTTCGGCGGGTGGCCGGGATGCCGGACGTTCCAGCGCTCGGTCTCCAGCGCCTCGCGGTGCAATTCCTTGTAGCTGGTGACCGACCACACGTCCGCGGCCACCCCGTACTTCTCCGCCAGGATCGCCTGGGCCTTCAGCGCCTCGTTCAGGATCGCGCCGCTGCCGAGGATCTGCGCGGGGTGCCCCTTGGCGATGGGCGCGCCCCGGAACTTGTACAGCCCGCGCAGGATGCCCTCGCGCGCGCCCTCGGGCATCGGCGGCTGGACGTAGTTCTCGTTCATCACCGTGAGGTAGTAGAAGATATCCTCTTGGTTTTCGATCATCCGCCGGATGCCGTCCTCGATGATGACGGCCAGTTCGTACGCGTAGGCCGGGTCGTAGGCCATCAGGTTGGGCACGGGAAAGGCCAACAGGTGGCTGTGCCCGTCCTGGTGCTGGAGGCCCTCGCCGGCGAGCGTGGTGCGGCCGGCAGTGCCGCCGAGCAGGAAGCCGCGGCAGCGCGAGTCGCCGGCGAGCCAGGCCAGGTCGCCGATCCGCTGGAAGCCGAACATGGAGTAGTAGATGAAAAACGGGATCATGCTGATCCCGTGGTTCGCATACGCCGTGCCCGCCGCGATGAACGACGACATGGAGCCGGCCTCGTTGATGCCTTCCTCCAGGATCTGGCCGTTCTGCGCCTCCTTGTAATACAGGAGGCTGTCGGCGTCGACGGGCTCGTACAACTGGCCGGCGTGGGAGTAGATGCCGCACTGGCGGAAGAGCGCCTCCATGCCGAACGTGCGCGCCTCGTCGGGGACAATGGGCACGATGTGCTTCCCTAACTTCGGATCCTTCAGCAGTTTGGCCAGGATCCGGACGAACGCCATGGTCGTGGACACCTCGCGGTCGCCCGTGCCGGCGAGGAATTCCTGGAACGTGTCCGGTGCCGGCGCGCCGACGGAAACCGTCGTCGGCCGGCGCTCGGGCAGATAGCCGCCCAGGGCCTTCCGCCGCTCCTGCAGGTATTCCATCTCCGGGCTGTCGTCCGGCGGCCGGTAGAAGGGCACCTTGTCGATCTCCGCGTCGGAGATCGGGATGCCGAACCGGGAGCGGAACTCCCGCAGTTCGTCCTCGTTGAGCTTCTTCTGCTGGTGCGTGATGTTCTTGCCCTCGCCGCTCTCGCCGAGCCCGTAGCCCTTGATGGTCTTGGCCAGGATGACCGTCGGCGTGCCGCGGTTCGTCACGGCGGCCTGGTAGGCGGCGAAGACCTTCTCGGGATCGTGCCCGCCGCGCCGCATTTTCTGCAGTTGCTCGTCCGAGAGGTGGGCCGCCATCTCGAGGAGCTCCGGGTACTGGCCGAAGAAATGCTGCCGGATGTAGTCGCCGCTGGAGACGACGTACTTCTGGTAATCGCCGTCCACCGCCTCGCCCATGCGCCGCACGAGCAGGCCGTCGCGATCCTTCTCCAGCAGCGGGTCCCAGTCGCCGCCCCAGACGACCTTGATCACGTTCCAGCCGGCGCCGCGGAACGCCGCCTCGAGTTCCTGGATGATCTTGCCGTTGCCGCGCACGGGGCCGTCGAGGCGTTGAAGATTGCAGTTGATCACGAAGATCAGGTTGTCGAGTTTCTCGCGGGAGGCGAGGGTGATCGCGCCGAGCGTCTCGGGCTCGTCGGTCTCGCCGTCGCCGAGGAACGCCCAGATCTTCTGATCGCTCCTCTCTTTGAGCCCGCGGTCCTCCAGGTAGCGGATGAAGCGCGCGTGGTAGATGGCCGTGATCGGGCCCAGGCCCATCGAGACCGTCGGGAACTGCCAGAAGTCCGGCATCAGCCAGGGATGCGGGTACGACGACAGGCCGGGTTTCTCATGCAACTCGTGCCGGAAATTATCGATTCGCTCCAGCGGCAGGCGGCCCTCCAGGAACGCCCGCGCGTAGATGCCGGGCGAGGCGTGGCCCTGGAAGTAGACCAGGTCGCCGGGATGGCCGTCGCTCCGGCCGCGGAAGAAATGGTTGAAGCCCACCTCGTAGAGCGTGGCGGCTGAGGCGTAGGTGGAGATGTGGCCGCCGATGCCGGCCTCCTCGCGGTTGGCGCGAACGACCATGGCCATGGCGTTCCACCGGATGATGCTCTTGATGCGCCGCTCGATCTCGCGGTTCCCGGGGTAGGGCGGCTGATCGCCAACCGGGATGGTATTGATGTACGGCGTGTTGGCCGAAAAGGGCATCTGCACGCCCGAGCGCTGCGCGTGGACTTGCACCTCGCGCAGGATCCTCTGCGCGCCCTCCGGGCCCGTGCGCTCCAGCAGGTCGTTGAAGGAATCAATCCAGTCGCGGGTCTCTAGGTCCAGGGCCGCCGGGTCCGATTGCTTCGATTCGCTCATAGTCCATTCCTTGCCATGCGGGAGAAGGCGCGCGGGGCGCCACGATGACCGCTAACATAACCGATAAATCAGCGGCTTCAACTGGAAATCCCGGCCCCTGCGGACGGAAACTAGCGGTGGAAACGTTTCCGGCGCCGGCGCGGCCCGAACGAGCGGGTGCCGCCCCGGGGCGGCGCGGCCGACGGCCTCGGGCCCGCCTGCCCGGCGGGCGCCGGAACCGAGGCTCGGTGATGGGGCGAGGGCTGGGCCCGCGCCGCGTAGTCGAATCCGTCGAGCGTCCGGCGCTCGATCTTCGCCCCGAGCACGCGCTCGATGCCCCGGACCACGCCCTCGTCTTCCGGCGTGACGAAGGTGAAGGCGTCCCCGGTCTTGGCCGCGCGCCCGGTGCGGCCGATGCGATGGGTATAATCATCCACCGTCTTGGGCATGTCGTAGTTGATGACATGCGAGATGCTGGCGACGTCGATGCCGCGGGCCGCCAGGTCGGTGGCCACGAGCACCTGGAACCGGCCGCTCCGGAACCCGTCCATGGCCACCTGCCGCTGCCGCTGGGACATATTCCCCTGCAGGCAGGCGGCTCGGTGCCCGGTCTTGTCCAGGTGCGCGGCGAGCCGCTTGGCGCGGTGCTTGGTGCGCGTGAAGATCAGGACGGACTGGCGGTCGGTGCGCTCGAGGAGCGCCGTCAGCAGGGGCGTTTTAAGATGCGTGGCCACCGGGAACAGGGCGTGGGAAACGGATTCCGCCGGCTTGGAATGCGCGATCTGCATGGTGACGGGATTGTGCAGAATCTCGTGCGCCAGTCCGCGGATGGCGTCGGGCATCGTGGCCGAGAAGAGCAGGGTCTGGCGCCGGGCCGGCAGCCTCGCCAGGATTTTCCGGATGTCCGGCAGGAAGCCCATGTCGAACATGCGGTCGGCCTCGTCGAGCACCAGGCCTTCCACGTGCGACAGCGTGATGGTGTTCTGCCGGATGTGGTCCAGGAGCCGGCCGGGGCAGGCGACGACGATCTCCGCCCCGTGCCGGAGCCCGGCGACCTGCGGATTCATGCCGACGCCGCCGTAAATGGTCACGCAGTGAAGATGGGTGTGCGCGCCGAGGCGGTCCAGCGCCTCGCGGGTTTGCTCCGCCAATTCGCGGGTGGGGCCGATGATCAGGAACCGGAGCTGGCGGCGCGGGCCCTGCATCAAGCGGTGAAGCAGGGGGATGCCGAAGGCCGCGGTCTTTCCGGTGCCCGTCTGGGCGAGGCCGATGACGTCGCGTCCCTCCAGGATCGCGGGGATCGTCTTGCGCTGGATGGGTGTCGGCACATCGAAGCCGAGCGCCCTGATATTTTCCCGGATGCGCGCGTCGAGGGAGAGTCCGTCGAAACTCATGCGATCCTCCGGTGCGGCCGGCGCGCGGCGCGGATGGACGGCCTGTTCGTCTTTTCACGCTGAATCTTCAGGCGCAGGTCGGCCTCGTCGACGATGACATCATGGGACCGCAGGTCCGGATGGCAATCGGCTTCCGCGTAGCCCGAGGGCTTTCCGGTTTCGCTGTTGACGACCCACGAGGCCGCCGGCCGGGGCGGGCCGAGAAGTTCGGCCAGGGCCGGCATGGGAATCCCCAGGAACCGGGCGACATCCCCATACGTCGCCCGCAGCCTGTTCCGGTTCAGGAAGTCCAGAACCCGTTGCACGTTGCACTCCATGGGCCACTCCCTTCTGTGTGATCCCGGGCAGGCCTTGGCCCGGCCGTCGGGGGGAACTTTCAGGCCGGGTTCCATCGCGAACCGGTGAGAGAGCTCTCAACAGGCAAAATACTCGTTCGGGCGCCTGATGGCAATGCCCGTTCCGGGGAGCCGGCAGGATTCCCGAGGCCGGGCGAAATCATCCGAAAGCGAGCCCCGCCTGTGTCGGCCCATGCAGGGGCGCTGGATTTCAGCAGGGGCCGTGGGCGCCGGACGCCGCATCGAAGGGCACACGCGCGGCGACGCGTCCCCTGAACCGAAGCGAATCCGTGTAACCGCTTTCGCGGGCCAGGCGGACGGCTTGCTCAAACGCGCTGCCCACCTGGTCCGGTTGGTGGGCGTCGGAGCCGAACACGATCGGGATACCCCGCTCGCGGGCCCAGGAGAGGAGCAGCGGAGACGGATAGATCTCCTTCACCGCGTGCCGCAGGCCGGAGGTGTTGATCTCGATCGCCATGCCCGCGGCCGCGATCCGGTCCAACGCCGGCAGGGCGCACTCCCGCAATTCCTTATCGGCCAGGCGCGAACCGTTGCGCTTGAGCATGTCGAGGTGCCCCACGATGTCGTACAGCCCGCTGTCCGCCAGCTTGCCGACGAGTTCGAAGTAGCGCTTCCACGTGCCCCGGATTCCCCCGAAGTTCCAGAGGGGCTTGAATTCGGACCGGTCCGGGGCCGGCGGGCTCAAGTAGTGAATCGACCCGAGCACCAGGTCGAACGGTTGCGCGGCGAGCCAATCGGCCATGAACGATTCGCAGCTCTCGAAGTAATCCGCCTCGATGCCGAGGAGGACAAACCCGGGCTCCTCGCGCTGCGCCGCTCGTACGCCGCCCAGGTACTCCGGGAATTGCTCCATCTCCATGCGGTGCAGCGGGTCATAGTTCAGCGGGGTGGGGCCGTGGTCGGTGGTCGCCAGTTCGGGAAGGCCGCGCTGCCGGGCGGCCCGGGCGTAGTCCCGCGGCTCTCCGGAGGCGTGCTTGCAGAGCCGCGTGTGCGAATGATAGTCGGCCGGCCAGTTGCTCGGAACGGGCGTCATGGCCGCACAATGTAAAAGGCGGCCGGCGGCCTGTCAAACCGGACGCTCCCGGCGCCGTTGGCACCCCTCCGGGCTATAACAAATCACTTCACACGTGTGAGGTGAATTGTTACGCCCGGCAAGCCGGCCGGGACGCCCAGGGCCGCGGGGCGCACCGCCTCCGTTGACAGGCTCGCGCGCTTTTTTCATAGTGCGGTGAGATGCATGCCGAATCCATCCGCGGGTGGGGCGTCGCGGCCCTTCTGGGCGTGGCGCTGCACGCCGCCGCCGGGCCGGTGCTGTCCCTGGAGGAGGCCGTCGAGGTCGCCCTCGAGCAGAATCGTTCGCTGCGCCTGCTGGAACTGCAGATCGAGTCGAGCCGGCTGGGCGTGTCGCAAGCCCGAACGGAATTCTCCGTTCGCCTGCAGCCCGCGGGGGAGGCGGCGGCCGATGACGCGGGCGGGCAGTCGGCGGCCGGGATTTCCGCCAGCAAGAAACAGGGAAGCGGCGCCGCCCTGTCCGCCGAGGCGCAATGGAGTCGAACCGGTTTCAGCGAAAGCCCCGACCTCTACCGGGGGGTGGTCCGGGTCGAGGCGAGCCAGCCGCTCCTGCGCCGGTTCGGTTCCCTGGTCAACGAGGAAGCCATCGTCCAGGCCGGGAGCCGCGTCCAGGCCGCCCGCCGCGAAGTGGAGCTGATGCGCACGGACCTGGTGGTGCAGGTGGTGGAGGGATACGAGGAAATCCTGCGCCTGCAGCGGCAGATGGAGTTCGATGAGCAGGCCTTGAAACGCTCCGAGCAACTGCTCCGGCTCACCCGCGCCCGCGAGCAGCAGGGCCGCGCCACGCGCGTGGACGCGCTGCGCGTGGACCTCCAGCACGGCGAGAACCAGATCCGACTCAACAAGACCCGGGAGGACCTGGAAATCGCCCGGGCGGCTTTCGCGGAGTTGCTGGGGCGGAGCCCGGGAGAGGACATCGGCGTCACCAATACGCCGCGGCTGGAGGTGGACATCCCGGGCCGGGAAGAAGCCCTGGCCCTCGCATTTTCCAACCGGCTCGATTATGCCCAGGTCCTGGCCGACAGCCTCGACGCCGAGCGGGGCGTTCGGATCGCCCGCCGAAACCTGCTGCCCGACCTGGAACTGATCGCGCGCTACGAGCAGTCGGGAGAGGGGACGCGCACCTCCGACAGCCTGGACCTCGACCAGGATGCCTGGTTTGTGGGTCTCGCGACGGATGTCGACGTCCGCCGGCAAAGCGAGAAGCTGGCCCTCGGCCAGGCCCTGCTGGACGGGGAGTCGGCCTTCCAGACCATCGAGATCCTCCGGTCGGGCCTGCAGCGCCAGGTCCAGACCGTCCTGGCCGCGTACGAGCGCGCCCGGCGCGAGACGCTGTATGCCGAGCGCAACTACCGCCTCGCCGAGAGCCGGGCGAGGCTGGCCCGCCGCCTCTTCGAGATCGGCAAGGGCGACAATTTCAGCGTGACGGATGCGGAGAACGCGCTGCTCGAAGCCCGCAACCGGATGCTCGTCTCGCAGGCGGATGTCACGATTGCCGCCTACCGGATGCTGCGGACGCTGGGCACGCTGCTGGAGTACCCGGCCGATCTCAAACCTCCGCCCGGGGCGGGGAAGGAAGGCTGATGGCCATGAGGCTGAAAATCGCGGCGGGCCTGGCGGCGGGGTTGGCGATGGCAGCGATCGCGCTGCGTTGGCGGAATGCGGAAGCGGCCCCGGCCTGCGCGGAGGTCGTGCGCGGGCCGCTCGAAATCTGGTCCGTGTACGACGGGACCCTCGAGTCGCGCCGCGTGCAGGACATCATGTTCCTGTCGGGCGGCCCGGCGACCATCGCCGAACTGGTGCCGGAAGGGACCCGCGTGCAGCAGGGCGACCTGCTCGTGCGGTTCGACACCACGCAGCTGGAAAGCGACATGCTGAAGCTGGACCGCGACGCGGCCCTGGCGCGGGCCGACCTGGCGAGCCTGGAGAACGCCAAGATTCCCCTGGAAATCCGGGAGTTGGAAGTCAACCTCGCGAAGGCGACCAGCGACCACGAAGCGGAGCGCCAGTATCTGGAGGACAGCCGGCAGTTGCTTCAGGACGGCCTGATCTCCGACCAGGAGGTGGCGCAGCAGGAGGTCAAGGTCGCCGCGGCCAAGGCCCAGGCCGAGCGCCTTTCGCTCCAGCTCGATCTGACGAAGAAGTTTCTTCACCCCTCCGCTCTCGATCGGGCGCGGGCCACCCTGGCGTCGTCCGAGCAGGAACTGCGACTGGCCAGGGAAAGGCTCTCCAACGGCGTGGTCCGGGCGCCGGTCTCCGGCATGGTGGTCTACCGGCCCATCCACGTCGGCGCGGAGTACCGGACCGTGCGCGTGGGGGATACGATCTACCGGAACCAGGCTTTCCTCGCCCTGCCCGACATGAGCGAGCCGGTCGTGCAATGCGACGTGCCGGAGGCGGAATTGTCCCGGCTCCGCGCGGGCGCACCGGTCGTGATCGTGCCGGCCGCCTATCCCCAGCTGCGGCTCTCGGGCGCCGTGGAATCGGTCGGGTCCATGGCCCAGAGCCGGGTGGGCCTGCCGGGCTGGCAGAAATACTTCCACGTGGTCATCGGGGTCGCGGACACGGACGAACGGCTGCGGGCGGGCATGACCGTGCGGGCCAGCGTGCTCTCCTATTCCAATCCCGGCGCCCTCCAGTTGCCGCGCCGCGCCGTGCAGTGGGACGGCGAGGAGGCCTGGTGCGAGGTGATTCGCGGAAAAACGCGCGAGCGCCGCGCCCTCCGCCTCGGCCAGGCCGGCGAGGAATTCATCGAGGTGCTGGAGGGGCTGGCCGCCGGAGAGCGGGTGGCGCTGCCATGACCCACGGGGCCGCGGTCCTCGGCATGGCGGATGTGCGGAAAAGCTTCCCGTCGCCCGCCGGCCGCGTGGAAGTCCTCCGGGGCGTGGACCTCGAGATCCGGCGCGGCGAGTTCGTCATGGTCACCGGCCCGTCGGGCAGCGGCAAGACGACCCTTCTCAACCTGGCCGCGCTCCTGGATTTCCCGACATCGGGCCGGCTGACTTTCCAGGGCCGGGAACTGGCCGGCCTGGCCGAGGATTCGTTGTGCGACCTCCGGAAGCGCGCCATCGGCGTCGTCTTCCAGCGGTTCTGCCTGCTGCCGCGCCGGACCGCGCTGGAAAACGTGCTGTTCCGTTTCCGCTACGTGGGCGGCGCGGAGGCGGAGACGCGCCGCGCGGCGCTGGCCGCCCTCGATACGGTGGGACTCGCCGCCCTGGCCGACCGACCTGTCCGCGTGCTCTCGGCGGGGGAGATGCAGCGCGTCGCCATCGCCCGCGCCGTCGCCCTGCGCCCCGAACTCCTGGTCGCGGACGAGCCGACGGGCAACCTGGACGCCGCCTCCACGGCGGCGGTGATGGATTGCTTCCGCCGGCTCAATGTCGAGGGGTTGACCGTGCTGCTGGTGACCCATAACGAGGGCTTGCTCCGGTATGCCACGCGCCACCTCGTCTGCGTGGAGGGGACGCTGAACCCATGAACGTGCGGGTCGCCATGCGGTTCTGGGTTCGCGATCTGTGGGAGGGCATCCGTTCGGAGCCCGGCCGCGTGGGCCTGTCCTTCCTGGCCGTGGCCATCGGCTTCACGGCGTTGACGCTCCTGCTGGCCGTTCTCGACGGCCTGCGCGCCCGGGCGCAGGACCTCGTGCGCGACCTCGGCGCCAACGTCATCGCCGTGGTAGCCGAGCCCCAGGGGCGGGATGCGGCGCCGGTCTTGAGCCGGAGGCAGGCCGATCGCCTGGCGGGGCAACTGCCGGAGTGCCGGTGCTCCGCCCTGCGGCGTTACGATGTCCGCCTGCCGGGCGACAAGCGGACCAGCGTCACCGTGCTGGCGACCGATGAGCGCCTGCTGCCGCTGCGCGGTTGGGCGCTCGAGGCGGGTCGGAACCTGGACCGGCGCGACGTGGAAGAGGGTGCCCGCCATATCGTCGCCAGTTCAGCCCTCGCCCGCCGCTGGGGCGCGGGGGTCGGCGGCCTCGTCAGCCTGGAGCAGGTCTCCTTTCGAATCGTCGGCATCATGTCCGTCGGGGGCGCCGGGCTGGAGCAGGAAGAGGGCCACTCGCGGCTGCAGGCGGGCGAACTGGCCGTGCTCGTTCCGTATTCCGCGCCGATCGCCTGGGGCGACGAGACCCCGGAGTCGGCGGGGCGCGCGGATGCCGTCTTCATCCAGGTTCCGCCCGGCCGAGCGCCCGAAGACTTGCTGCCCGTGGCCCGCAACCTGTTGGAGGCGGCCGGGGTGTCATGGATCACACCGGAGGTGCTGCTCCGGGGCGTCCGCCGCTGGCAACAGGCCGTTCGGCTGGCCGGCGGCAGCATCGCCCTGTTGTGCCTCGTGCTGGGCGGGACCACGCTCATGAGCCTGATGGTGGCCAACGTCCGGGACCGCATGAACGAGATCGGCCTCCGGCGCGCCCTTGGCGCCACGCCGGCTGACGTGGCGCGCCTGTTCACGGCCGAGGCGTGCCTCGTTACAGGCCTGGCGGCGTTGGCCGGCATGCTGGTTGCGGCCCTGCTGGTGGAGGTCGTGCGGCGGCGGTTCGGCGTGCCCCTCCAGTTGCAGGGCGCGACGCTCGGCTGGCCCGTGGCGGCCGCCCTCGTCCTGGGCATTCTGTTCTCGCATTGGCCGGCCCGGCTGGCGGCGCGGATTTCTCCCTCCGAGGCTTTGCGCAACGAATAAGGTTCTGATAGAATACGCGCCACGGAATACATCCGCTGTGCGCGCGGGAGGGAAATCGGAACATGAAACCAGCTTTCTGGCGAGTGAGCGCGGTGGCAGCCTGCTGGCTGGCCTGGTCGGCAAGCGCCCCCGCCAATGAGCCGCCCACCATCCGCCACCAGGCCATCAGGGCCGCCGTGCGCGGCCAGCCCATTTCCGTCATGGCCCGCGTCACCGATGAAGCGGGGCCGGTCAAGTATGTCACCTTGTTCTATTCTCTCTCCCGAGACGCCGCGCCCTTCCGCGTGCCCATGAAGGCTTCCGATGCCGACCTCTACGTCGGCACCATCCCGCCGGACTTGATCGTCGACATCGACCAGATCCTATACTACATCGAAGCCATGGATTCCGATGAAGCGACCTCGGAGACCGCCTGGAATACCATCCAGATCAAGAGCCCTTCCGCGCGGCCCGTGGTGGAGGAAAAGCCCGTGGTCGCGCCCGCCGCCCCGACGCCCCCGCCGCGGGAAAAATCCAGCCTGCTCGGGGTCGGCCTCATCGCCGGGGGCGCCGTCGCCGTGGCTGGAGCCGCCGTCCTGCTTGCCAACACCGACGACTCTTCGGGCGGCGGAGGGGGCGACGATGACGACGAGGACTACGCGGGCGTGTATCCGGGCAGCGTGACGGAATGCCTGGCCTTGAGCGGGCAGCCGCAGACCTGCGACACGTGGAGCATGTCCATCGCCATCGATTCCTCCGGCAGCGTTCAAAGTTCCGACCTGCGCCCGTCCACGCTGCTGACCGGGCAGATGTCCGGCAACAAGTTCCTGCTGGTGGCCGACCTGGCGGGCGGCACCAACGGGGTGACCGGCGAAATCTACTACGACGGCACTGTGGTGGACGGCGAACTGTTCGGCCGCATTACCGGCACGTATACGGGCGGCACCAACGGCGAGGCGGGCGTCTATTCCGGCAGCTTCGACGGCACCCGGCAGTAGCGTTAACCAGCGCGGTCGCGGAGATAATCAAAGCCTTGGCCCGCGTGTCTTCCGCGGCGAATCCTTCCTACGAGCCGATTTCCTTCAGAATACTCCTCGCCGCCGCCGCGGGATCGGGCGCCTCCAGGATCGGGCGGCCGACGACCAGGAAATCAGCCCCGGCGCGGACGGCCGTCAGCGGCGTGGCCACGCGCTTCTGATCGCCCGGGTCGCTGCCTGCCGGGCGAATGCCGGGCGTCACCAGCACGGCGCGGGCCCCGAAGCGCGCCCGCAGCCCCTCGACTTCCTGCGGGGAGCAGACCAGCCCGTTGACGCCCTGCTTCAGGGCCATGTCCGCCATGGCCATCACGTGCACCTGCGGGTCGCGGGCGATGCCGAGTTCGGCGAGATCGCGCTGGTCCAGGCTGGTCAGCGTTGTCACCGCCACCAGCAGGGGCGGACGCGGGCAGCGCCGGGCCGCGTCCGCGGCCGCCTTGAGCATGACCCGGCCGCCGCAGGCATGGACCGTCAGCATGCCCGCCCCGCTCTTGGCGGCGGAGAGCACCGCCCGCTCGACCGTGCGCGGGATATCGTGAAGCTTGAGATCCAGGAAGACATTCTTTCCGCGCGCGCGAACCGCCTGCACGATCGCCGGGCCTTCCGCGCAGAAAAGCTCCAGGCCGATCTTGTACCAGTTCGCCTCCGGCGGCAGCCGGTCCACGAGCGCCAGCGCCTCGGCGGTGCCGGCGACATCCAGGGCAACGATCAATTGTGACGGGGGCATGCGGGGGTCCCTCCTTGTGCCGCTAGCATGAACACATCGGAGTGTCGCGACACAAGCTTAAATGCGCGTCGCGCGGCCGGGTTTGCGTTGCGCGGGCGGCTTGTTTCCGCTAGCGTGACTGAAGGCCCATGACGGAGGGAGAGTCCATAGGCGGGCGCGGTTTCATGGCCCGAATCATCCTGGGGGTGGCCGGCGACCGTGAGGCTCTGGCGCGCAAGGCGCGGCTGGGCCTGTTGCAGGGTTGGGCCAGCGTCGGGGTCAACGCGCTGATCTTTCTCGTGAAACTCATCCTGGGTCTCGCGCTGGGCAGCATCGCCCTGGTGGCGGATTCCGCGGACAGTTTCTTCGACGTCGTCGGCAGCGGGATCGTGGTATGGAGCATTCATTGGTTCCGGCGGCCGCGGGATCGAGAGCACCCGTTCGGCCACGGGCGGATGGACATGGTCGCCGGGCTCATCATGGCCGTGCTCCTGGTCGTGGTGGGCATCGAACTGGGGCACAGTTCCGCCAACCGGATCCTGCATCCCCCGGCTTATCTCGCGCCCTGGTGGATGATCGCCGTGGTGGCGCTGGCCATTCCGTTGAAGGAGGGCCTGGCCACGTTCTCGCGGAAGATTTCCGAGGCGACGGGCCTGTCCTCCATGGAAGCGAGCTACTGGTACCTGCGGTTCGATGCGATCACGTCCGCGACCGTGACGCTCGGGCTGATTCTTTCGCGGCGGGGCTGGACGGTCGTGGACGGGTGGATTGGCCTCTTCGTGTCGGGCATGGTCGCGTGGACGGGGATCCGCCTCGTGATTCGCGACATTGGCCCGCTCGTGGGCGAGGCGCCGACGAAAGAGGAAGTCGATGGAGTGGAGCAGGCGGCGGCCCGCGTCTCGGGCGTGCGCGAGGTGCACGACGTGATCCTGCACAAGTACGGCGACGTGAAACTGGTTTCGTTTCACATCGAAGTGGACGCGGCGCGCAGCGCACTGGACGCGCACGACCTGGCCGAGCGCGTGGAAGACTCGGTGGAGCAGGTTACCGGGTGCAAGGCGATCGTGCACGTGGACCCGGTGGATCGCGGGCATGCGGCCTATGGCCGGGTGCGGGAATGGATGGAGCAGCTGGTCGCGAGCGACAAACGCCTGGTCGGTTTTCATGACCTGCGGGTCGTGGGGGGGGGGGAGAGCTTCGAGGTTTCGGTGGATATCGTCGTGTCGGTGGACTTGCCGGAGACGGGGCACGCGGAAATCGCCGAGGCGGTTCGATTGCGCATGGCTCGCGAGATCGCAGGTATCGGGCGCGCGGTCGTTGTAGTCGAGGCGGCTTACAGCGGAAGCGCCACAGAGCGCAGGTGAAAAGACGAAAAACAGGCCTTTTTCGGTCAAAAAAAAATTGAAAAAAGCCTATTGACACATCCGTAGAGTCCCGATATCTTTGTACCAGAATTTCGGGTTGTTTTTTAGTAGTTGCTCTTTAATGAGCCCTGAGTCGCCTTGACCCGAGGCTGAGAAATGGGAAGGCGACAGAGGGGTAGTTTGTCGTCTGGATCTTTGACAACCGAATATGACTTACGCCACTTCGAATCAGAAGTGGCGCGATGTGTCGGAAGCCTGTAATCAATTCCACAATCTCGCGGAAGCGGGGTTGTTGATTTGGGATCATTAAACCGTCCGAAGCCGGAAACGGTGAGGATGGGCTCAACGTTTTTTAACGGAGAGTTTGATCCTGGCTCAGAACGAACGCTGGCGGCGTGGATTAGGCATGCAAGTCGAACGAGATCCGGAGCTATAGCAATATAATTCCGGTGACAGTGGCGAAAGGGTGAGTAACACGCGGGCAACCTGCCCTTCAGTTGGGGATAGCTCTGCGAAAGCGGAATTAATACCGAATGTGGTCGCCCCGGGCATCCGGGGCTGTCCAAAGCCGGGGATCCGAAAGGACCTGGCGCTGAAGGATGGGCCCACGTACTATCAGCTAGTTGGTGAGGTAACGGCCCACCAAGGCTATGACGGTTAGCTGGTCTGAGAGGATGGTCAGCCACACTGGGACTGAGACACTGCCCAGACTCCTACGGGAGGCTGCAGTCGAGAATCATTCGCAATGGGCGAAAGCCTGACGGTGCGACGCCGCGTGCAGGATGAAGGTCTTCGGATTGTAAACTGCTGTCGTGAGGGAGCAACGGCCACCGTGCTAACACCACGGAGGCGTGATAGTACCTCAGGAGGAAGCCACGGCTAACTCTGTGCCAGCAGCCGCGGTAATACAGAGGCGGCGAGCGTTGTTCGGATTTACTGGGCGTAAAGGGTGCGTAGGCGGTTCCGTATGTCGGATGTGAAATCTCACGGCTCAACTGTGGAATGGCATCCGAAACTGCGGGGCTGGAGTACCGGAGAGGAAGGCGGAATTCTAGGTGTAGCGGTGAAATGCGTAGATATCTAGAGGTACACCGGTGGCGAAGGCGGCCTTCTGGACGGATACTGACGCTGAGGCACGAAAGCTGGGGGAGCAAACAGGATTAGATACCCTGGTAGTCCCAGCCCTAAACGGTGTGCACTTGGTGTGGGAGGGATTGTCCCTTCCCGCGCCGGAGCTAACGCGTTAAGTGCACCGCCTGGGGAGTACGGTCGCAAGATTAAAACTCAAAGGAATTGACGGGGGCC